>OAZX01000001.1_pt1 | contig 302290 bp, 275 predicted proteins | sample 1495341 | NCBI WGS metagenome assembly OAZX01 (sample SAMEA2580119, study PRJEB22360) | human gut metagenome | biome: human gut; feature: human-associated habitat; material: faeces | place: Denmark | collected 2008/2010 | reverse complement strand
GGGTGTATCCATTCGTGGTGCAGAAGCACGTCATACGTTGATCTTAGTGGATGGACAAGCCGTATTAGGTGACTTAGCTAAGTTCAGTGGTGCAGCTGATGAAGTTATGCGCTTAGGCACAGAGAACGTAGAACGTATTGAAATCGTACAAGGTTCTGCCAGCGCTAAATATGGATCTGATGCTATTGGTGGTGTTGTTAATATCATCACTAAAAAAGCAGCTAAAAAACCAACTATCCAAATCAATGGTGAAGGATCTCGTGCAAAAGGTGGAGAAACTGGATATGGTAATTCCAATTTCTTTTTACGAGCTGACTCTGGACAAATGGGTAAAGTTCGCGTAGCCATCTCCGGTAGTAAACGAGATGTAATGCCTGTACTTGGTACGAAAGCTCGTAGAGACACTGGAGATACATTGGAAGGCGATTTTAAGCCTAATGCACTTCGTTATTATGGAACTACTGATGATATAGGTTTTAATGCTACTTATGATATTAATCAAAATCATAACATTCAACTGCGTTTAGATCGTTTTACAGAAGATTTAGTACGGGATGTTAAGAATACAACGTCTCCAATGGAACCACAACGTCATTTTAAACGTGATACAAATCGTAATACAATGAATGCAATTTGGAATGGTAGAAGTGGTGTGAGTGATTGGAAATTAGAGATAAATCACTCAAGAATTAATGAAAATGATGTATCTTTAGTTAACTATGCAGGCCGTTCAAAATATGAAGGTAAAAACGAATTAAAGTATATTGATGATGTTGATCATAGACAGACTGATATACGTTTTAATGCCAATACTGCTATTGGAGAAAAGCATACATTAAGTTGGGGTCTTGCACAAACACATGAAAGTGGGTCAGGAAGTCGATTAAAAAACTCACCGAATACAAGATCTAGAAGTATTGAGCCATGGAATTATTCAAAAGATCTACTAGTTTCTGGAGTAGATAGATTACAACGTAAGCCTGGTGATAATAGTTTACGTGTTTGGTCTCATGTACATGATTTTAAAATTTCATTTGATAAAGATAATCGACCATATTATGATCAAAATTATGAATATTATGGTGCAAAAAATCCTAGTGAAATACCACCAATTACCTACGAAGAGTTTATCGATAAAAAAATGGATAGTATAGGATATATGAGTTTCGATAAATACGATCCTAACTATTTAAAATATAATGGTGTCGATGAAAAATTGTGGAATAGAATCGTTGAATTAGATAAACGATTACGAGCAGAAAATAAAGGTACAAATTTTGAAAATCGTTCTTCATTGTGGAAAGAATACTTTACTAGTGGAGAAAGTTTAGATCCAAGTACACATGCAGTCGCGCCTACGTTAAATGGAGTTAAGTTCTTAGATAAGTATAGAGAACGGGATCAACATGTAACGGAAGGTGAAGGATCAATAAAAAAACAAAATATGTATTTGGCTGATGCATGGCAAGTAAACAAAGATTTAATTGTACAACCAACAGTGCGTATTGATAAAAGTAGCCTTTTTGGAAGCCATTTATCTTGGAATATGGGAGCTACCTATAATGTAAATTCTAATCCTCATCGTCGTTTAAAAGCTAATATAGGTACAGGTTATGCTGAACCAGGAATGGGTGAACTATGGTATAGTTGGCAGATGTTTGACTCCACTCCTTTAGCTGTTGGATATGCTAAAATGGGATGGTATTGGATTGGCAATGATAAGTTAAAACCTGAAACTTCAAAAAATATTGATTTAAGTTTTGAAGGAGAAGGGAAAAATGATTACGCTAGAGTAGGTATTTTCCAAAATCGTATCCGAAATTATATGAGCGTTTATTTTACGGGTAGCTTGATTGACTGGGCTCCTCGTCTTTCTAAAGATGAGAAATGGATGCGTGCTCCAGATTTAGTATACAGTTTTAAAAATATAGGTAAAGCTGAAATTACTGGATTACAATTAGAGTGGAGACATAAATTTGGTAATCATTGGAGTACAAGATTTGGTTGGACTCGATTACAAGCATTAAATAAATCTGATTCTAAAATGCCTCGTCATTTATTAGACCGTCCTACCAATAAAATTGATTTCGGTATTACTTATGAAACACAAAAATGGAATGCTCAAGTATGGGCAGACTATTATCATAAAATGTTAGATAGCAATACCTTAGCTGGAAAGTCTAACTACTGGAATGGATCGATTGATTCTGATAGCAGTATTTATAATACTAGAAATATTTATGAAGAAAAATCATATGGCATTTGGAATGCTATGGTGCAGCGTAAGTTCGATAAAGAATCTATTATTTATTTTGGTATTAATAATATCTTTAATCATCGCGATGATGACAGAGCAACGCAGTCGCGTGTTTACAGATTTGGTGTAAACTTTAAATTCGGTGCTGGCGGTGAAAATAAAGCTAATACATCTCAAATACAGGGTCAAACATATAGTACGAATGCTACGAATGCTATTGTAAAACCTAAAGTAGAAAAAGAATTATCCACAGTACATGGAGATGATATGGGCCATGATCATCAATTCTTAGAAAGACCTTTTGATTCAAAAAAAGAAAAGGGAACTAAGTTTATTGGTGACTATCGTACTCGATTAATGGCACATGATGGCTCAGAGCATGCACAATCGTTATATACAAGTACAGCACATGTTGATACTGCCGCTTATAACTTTAAAGATAATGCTGAGCATGGATTAGAACAACGTATACGTTTTGGTGTAGATGCAAGAATTAATGGTAATACAAATGTAAAGGTTCTTGCTAGTGCAAGTGGTACGCATTCTATTGACACAGCGAACACAACAATTAACTCTAAAGGATTAAATAAACAACGCCTAGAAAACCTAGATGTTACTCATTCTGGTGGACATTGGGACTTCTCGATTGGTCGTTTATCTGAATCCATGGGTACCACAGGATACTGGTTTAATAAAACATTTGATGGAGTTCGTGCCGTATGGACGGATCAAAGAAGTCAATTCCGTACAGGTATTGGGTCCTTTAAATCAAGCACGGGTATTATGGATTCTGCATATAACCATAGTGAATATGACACATTCTATAGAGCACCTACTATGGAAGAGTTTATTGGTCTAAACTCATCTTTATTTGGTGATACAGACGGTAAGATGTATAAAAATATTTATGATAAAGATAGAACCCCAGTTCCAGAGATTGATGGTAAAAAGGTACCTAGTGAAGGTTCTCCAATGGATATTTATCGTAAACAGTTTAAAGGGAAAAATGATAATCTATATTTCATGGAACAGTTGAGTGAAGTAGACAATGACATGCCAAATGCCACTACTGAAGAAAAAAATGCCAAAAAAATAGAGATTATCCGTCATATGGCTGAAATTATCAATAAAGCATATCCAGAGTTAATTAAAGATAAGAATGTATCATATAAGACAGAAAAAGAAGCTGACTCGATTAATGTAATGTATGAAGTTTCTGATGATAAGGGGCATAAAGCCTTATTAAAAGCTGCAATCAAACGATATAATCCATTTATTGATGATACAAGTAAAATGAAACCAGAAATGGTGAACATACTTGTGAATGAAAAAGAAAAAGTTAATGCTAAGTTTGCCAAACCTTTATCTGATGTAGAACAATTAGATCCTACGTATATTGAAAAGCATAAAGAAGAGTTAACGGAGGGATATAATGCTGTTGCTGATTGGGTAGCAAAAGCAACTTGGTATGATGATTTCTATTACGATAAAGATACAAAGGCCGATGCATTTAATAAAAAAGGTGAATATAGTGGGTTTGCATATACATTATATAAATTAAATGACCAAGGTGAGTATGTAGAATTATCAGAAGATGAGCAATCAAAGTTTACTAACCCTATATCTGAATATAAATTTAATGGAATCAAAAAGGTCTTTAAAGAAGAATATAGTTGGACAGCTTCTAAAAATGTTCAAAGTGATGTGGATATTGTTAAAGAATTAAAAGAGGCTAATTTTGATACACTAGAGGATGCATATCATGCGCAAGGTCAAATTCCTGTAATAGCAAAAGCATATTTAGAAGCCTTGAAGCTAGCGATAGAGGATTCAGAAACTGGAAATACATTGCCTAGAGAAGCGCTAGAACGTGTCATCGGTAAACCAATAAAAGTAACAGGTTTAAAATTACAAAGAGATACAATCCCTGCTATTGATAGAGCGATTTTTGCTCAATATAAAACGAAGGTTAATTCAAAATTAGGTTTACAACTTTGGTTCTTACATTCTATTAATGATAAAAATCATGATTTTAGAGCAGGAAGGGCAGAAACTAAAGAAGTAACTCGTCGAATTTTTAAAGGAAATAAAAAAGATTCTTGGGGCTATGATACCTATCCAATTACTCCGATTTATGAGGATGCAACGTTTAAGGAAAATGTATTATCTAATGATGTATATAAGTCAAACAAATTGGCTAATGTGTTCTCTATCGGATTACAGTATCAGTTAGGTAATTCTGCCTTATTATCTGTAGATTATGGTCAAAATAGAACTAATTTTGGTCGATACATGAATGGTCATACTAATTATGAACATACACCAGGCACAGCTGATTTCAAATTAAAAGGTCACTCCATGGGTGGTACGCCACACTTCTGGACAGCTCGCCTTGACATTGGTCAATCTGACTACACAAGACCTGGTAGCTGGAATGCCTTTATGGATTACAAATACTTTGCTCACGGTTCCTTCTTTGGTGGCAATGGTACAGGTGCGGTACCAGATCGCTACTTAGATGGTATTCGTAGCTTTACATTGGGTGGTGGCTATGTTCCACGCAAAGACTTCTTAGTTGAGGCATTCTATACATTCGATGCAAAAGGTATTGGACAACGTGATACTTTATACGGTGGAGAAAACTTCAAATTAGGTAACTACACTCGTATCCAAGGTACATACAAATTCTAATGAACAACTACATAGTATTTCGAAGAAATTATATTACTAATAGATAAGTTTATAACTTATTGAAATATCTATTGAATAAAAAGAGAAATACCTATAAGAAAAGCTATAACATAATTGAGATATATACTCGATTTGTTATAGCTTTTCTATATATTGAAAAAGTAGTGTATCTTATCTATTTAATAGTAAAAAATAACTAGTATCACTATTTATATATTAGGAATTATTTAAAAGAATGAATAACCCCGTGTTGATTAATGTTTTGAGAAAATATAAAACATCTAAAACTTTAATAAAAATTATTCTTAAAATGTCGCAATGGATTAGTTTTTAACTTTTTGGAGTGGAAAAAAATTATCAATACAAGATAAAATAATAGTAATTTGACTAGTTTTCTCATTAAAGAAGAAAGAGTTAATTTAGTAGGAGGATGCCAATGACAAGGAAAAGCGAAGCAAGAAGTAAATATTTTATGCTTTCCTGTGCCATTGCTACGTGGATTGGGGGCGCAAGTTTTTTAGTTCCAACGGTAGCACATGCGGAAGGGTCTGTATATGTAACAGCGAATCGCGCACAAGAAGAAGCAAAGTATAATTCGCAACAAGTGCAAATTATTACAAAAAAAGATATCGAAGCTAAACAAGCTAAATCTGCTGAAGATATTGTATTTAGTGAAACTGGTGTAAGTCGTACAGTAGATGCTATGGGCCGTGTAGGGGTATCCATACGTGGTGCTGAGCCTCGTCATACATTAATTTTGGTAGATGGTCAGCCAGTCATGGGTGATTTGGCGAAATACCAAGGTGCAGGCGATGAATTGCAACGTTTAGGAACAGAAAATTTAGACCATATTGAAATCGTACAAGGTGCAGCGAGTGCTAAATATGGATCTGATGCTATGGGTGGTGTTATTAACGTTATCACGAATAAACCACGCAATAAAGCAGGCTTACAATTTAACTTTGAAGGAATTCGTGAAAAAGGGAATAGTGATATTCTACCTTTCAATAATGTATTTGTTCGAGCTGACTCTGGTAAAATCGGTAAGGTAAAAGTGAATATCTTCGGCAGCAAACGAGATATTATGCCAATCTATGCTAGTGAAAGTCCTAGACAATCTGCACTAGGAGCCGATGATACTGTTGATCATGGATTCCTAAAAAATTCTTTACGGTATTATGGTACAAATGCCAATGTAGGTGTGGCTAGTATTATAGATGTGAAAGATAATCAAACGATCAGCATGAAGCTAGATCGTTATCGTGAAGATTTAGAGCGCTATGTGAAAAATAGTGATTCTTTCATGGTGCCACAAATGCACTATAAACGCGATTTAAATCGTAATACAATGAATTTGACCTATGAAGGCAGAGATGATGTTTCCAACTGGAAAGCAGAAGTAAACTACACTCGTACCAACGAAAATGATTTAACGTTGAGCAGTGACTATGGTAGAAGTACCTATGAAGGTAAAAATACCTTAGAATATACAGATAATATCGATCACAGACAATGGAACTTTGGTGTTTCTGGAGATATTCAAGCTAACGATAATCATCTAGTATCCTATGGTGTTGGTATGTCTCGTGAAACAGGAACAGGTAGTCGTTTGAAAAATGCACCGACTACATATGTGCGTGATATAGATCCTTGGGATTATGATAAGAGTTTAGCTGTAGATAATAACGGCAAGCCTAAATCTAATATCTATGATTATTCTTTCAGCAGAGGCAAAGATGGCATCATCGAACGTAATAAGGAAAAAGAATGGTATAATGCAGATACATCTAATCCTAATCATAAAATCCCAGAATTTACTTATGAAGATTTCTTGAATTATAAAGAGAAATTGACAGAAGGTGATCCATCTAACTCTCAAACGTGGATTAGTGGTACTACAGCTAATACTTTAAAGAAAAAATATCCTGAAGCCTATGCTAAATATATGGAATTTGGCGCTACTTTAATGGCTGAAAATAAGGCAGCCATTGATGAAAATAATGCTACCGCTACTAGTTGGAGAGATAAGATTTTTAGCTCCGATGTAGAAAAGTTACCATTATATTATTACGATAATACTGTTAATCCTAAATTAAGTAAAATTATTAAGCTAAATGAGGCTAATTTTAAAGAAGAAGCTAACAAACGTATCAATAAACAAACAGTTGGTACTGGCATGATTAACAAGCAATACCTATTTGTACAAGATACTTGGCAGTTGAATAAAAATACGATGTTAACTCCAATTGCGCGTTTAGATCATAGTAGCTTATTTGGCTCTAACTTATCTTTTAATATGGGCTTAACGCATAACTTGAATGGCAATGCACATCGTCGTTTTAAAGCGAATGTGGGTAGTAGCTATGTAGAGCCAGGTATGGGTGAGTTATTCTACAACTGGGAAATGTTCCCATCCCATATTACAGCATTCAGTTTAAATGGTGGCCAAGCACGATTAGGTTGGTATTGGCAAGGTAATCCAAATTTAAAACCAGAAAAATCCTTAAACTTTGATGTATCCATTGAAGGGGAAAATAAAAACACTTACAGCAAATTAACTGTATTTAGAAATAATATTAAAAACTATATTACTGCTTATAATACAGGACATATTTTAGATTTCCACACAGATTTGAATGAAAATACTGAACGAGGGATCTATAAATTCTTATACGCACCAGATATGATCTACAGCTTTAAAAATATTGGTAAAGCGGAAATTACTGGTTTAGAATGGGAATTAAAACAAAAATTATCTAATAAATGGAAAGCTCGTCTAGGATATACATTCTTACATGCTGTTAATAAGAGTAATCCAGATATGCCGCGCCAATTATTAGATAAACCAAGTCATAAAGTGGGTATCGGAGTAGATTACGAAGATGAAAAAACAGGTTGGTCTGGTAGTCTTTGGGCAGATTATTACATCAACATGTTAGACAGTAACTCTGTATCTGGTGGCGGTGGATATATGACGTCTGGTACTGCTTATGAAAGAGATCCGATAACAAAAGCTATCGTTCTAGATCCAGTTACAAAAGAAGCTAAGAAGATTGAAGGTAAATCTGAGATTTCTTACTCTGGTTCCGATCGCCGTACTAGTGATATGTATGAACGTAAGACTTATGGCATTTGGAATATGATTGTTCAAAAGAAGATCAATAAAGACTCTCGTGTATACTTTGGAATCAACAATCTATTCAATCACCGAGATGACGATCGTGCCTTATCTACACGCCAATTCCGTATGGGCATTAATTTAAAATTTGGTGCGGATGCGACTACAGATAAGAGTCAACCCAATATGGCGAAAGTAGAAGTGAAAACACAAGTGGTAGACCATTTGAATACTTTCATACATCGTGACTTTAATGTAGATAAAAAAGCCGGCATTGAGTTTGTTGGTGATTATAGAAATCGTTGGGATAGCCATTTAGGTTTTGACCGACCAACTAGTCGTGTAACAGCTACAAGCTATATTGAGGATGACGCAGCAGATAACCTTCGTGATGAAAATAATCACGGTATTGCATCACGAGTTCGTGCAGGAATGGATGCTCGTATTGGCAAAGACGTAGATGTACGTGTTGTAGCTAGTGCCAGTGGACAACGTGGTGTAGATACAGATCACCAATTAAAAGTGACAAAAGGATTCAATCATCAACGTATTGATGAAGCGACGATTACGAAGCATACGAATAAGTGGGACATCACTGCTGGACGTATGACAGAGCCAATGGGTGTTACTGGATATTGGTTCGGCAAAGAATACGATGGTGTTCGTGGTGTTTGGACAAATGATACAAAACAAGTTCGTCTGGGCTACGGTGATTTCTCCCATAGTACAGGAGTAACAGACTCTGCCTATACACATGCGATTTATAATGCATTTAAACGAGCTCCAACTGTACAAGAATTCATGGGTGCAGACCTAAATGGATATAAAGCAATTACTACAGATAAATCCGTCAAAACAGTTGGCTTCTATAATCAATTGAAAGAAATTAAAGAAGCTGAAGAAAAAGCAATTGAAGCAGGTAAAGACAAAATCGATGCAGCTGGCACAGCTATCAAAGCTGAGATTGCTGCTACAGAAGCGAATATTGAAGCGACATCGAAACCTATAAATGACCAAATTGAAGTAGTGAATGCAAAAGTAGAAGAAGTAAGTGCTAAATATGATGCAGCTTTTGAAGCGTATTACGATGCAGAAGATGGTACTGAAAAAGAAGAACTGAAAACTAAAAAAGAAGAGCTGGAAAAAGAACTCAATGCTGAACGTGCAAAATTAAAACCATTATATGAAAACTTACGACTTGCTACAGCTGAAGATAAAGCGAAAAAAGCTCAGTTAGAAAAATCCTTAGCAGATACAGAAAAATCTGTTAAAGATGAAATTCGCAAGCCATTTGTAGAAAAACAATTTGAAGTGTTAGCTCGTATGCAAGAGTTAGCAAGCAAAGCCTATAGTGCTGATTTTGCAAACCCTAAAAATAAATTTGTCTTAGAATTACCTGAACTTAATGCCAAAACACTTTATACGAAAGATATAATGGAAGAAGATCCATGGGGAGATGGTCCTGCAACAAAAGTCGGTGAAGAGCCAAATACTGAAGGTAATTTCAGTATTAGACCTACAGATGGAAAAGGCAATGGCCTAGATAGTACTCCTGATATTTTCAAAGTATCTTTAAATAATGCTGATTTCTTAAAAGATGGTGGTAGATCTTACTTAGAAAAGTGGTTTGATACTAACAAAGATGCTATTATCGAATCCTATAAAACTACAGCAGATAGATTGATTCCAGAATTAACTAAAGGTACGGCTCATACTGCTGATGGTAACGGAACTTATAAATTTGATGAAAAGCAAGTAGAAACATTAAAACAACAATTCATTGAAAAGAATTTATTAACAGATAAAACCATTGGTGTAACGGGTAGTGCTAATTATTCAGTGTTATTAAGTAATTTCTTCTCTAAAGTAAGTTCTGTCCTAGAAAGAACAGACGGATACAGTAAACTTCCTCGTGAAGCCTTAGGTAATGCGACAGGTAAAGTGATTCCAACAGAGGGTGTTGTCATCCAACGTGATGTGATTCCTGCGGTTAAACGTGCTGGATATATTCAATATCGTCAACAAGTAAATAATAAATTAGGTGTCACAGCTTGGTACTTACGCTCTACAGGCCATGAAAATCATACTGTACATTATACAAGTGATAACGGAAATGAGTCTCGCAGCTTTGGTCGTTTAGCTAATGTATTTGGTTTAGGCTTAAAATACCAAATTGGTGATAATACAGCTGTATCTTTCGACTATGGTCAAAATAGAACAGACTTCGGTCGCTATATGAATGGTGGAAGTATCTATCAATCTACAGCAGGTAAAGTATATGATAATCCAGCAGGTAATCCTCAATTTGAATTGAAAGGTCATAGAACAGGTGGTACTCCACACTTCTGGGCACTTCGTTTTGATGTAGGTCAATCTGATTACTACCGTCCTGGTAGCTGGAATGCATTTATTGACTACAAATACTTTGCACATGGTGCTTTCTTAGGTGGTAATGGCACAGGCGCTGTACCAGATCGTTACTTAGATGGTATTCGTAGCTTCACATTAGGTGGTGGATATGTACCAGTAAAAGATTTCTTAGTAGAAGCATTCTACACATTCGATGCAAAAGGTATTGGACAACGTGATACATTATACGGTGGAGAAAACTTTAAATTAGGTAACTACACTCGTATCCAAGGTACGTACAAGTTCTAAGATAAAGGAATAGAAATCTTATAGATGTTGGACTATGCCTGTGTATAACTACATAGGAACGTAGACTAGCTTACAGTATATAAGGATTTATGATAGAGGATAGTTAACGATGCAAGTTAGCTATCCTCTATTATCGTGCTATGTGTACTAGTATGGGAACAAGGGATTGCAAGCTATCTAATGGTATGGGTCATTCTCTGTGTATCCAAAATTATATTGTGATATAATAACTACATTGCGATTAAAGATTGCATTGAAATGCAAAAATTGTCTATTATAGAATAAAAATTACATCGGAATGCAAAAAGTAATTTATTTAAAATAAAGATTGCAATCAAATGCAATCTTAGTTAAAATTATAATAAAGATTGCATTGTAATGTATTTTTGCGGATACTGAGAAACTGAGTGATACTTTCATCGTATTGAAAGATACCATAAGTGATAGAGGAGTAGGCATGAAGCTAATTAATAGGGAAATGTATATACAATTTCTAAGAAATCATAGAGAAAAACATGTTATAAAAATTGTGTCTGGTGTGCGTAGATGTGGTAAATCAACTCTATTTTATCTTTTTCAACAAGAGCTACTACAAGAAGGGGTAAAGGAGAATCAAATCATTGCCATTAACTTTGAAGATTTGGAATACAGAGACTTAACGGATTATATACAGTTGTATGAATATATAAAGTCTAAGATAGTTCCTAATCAACAAATGTATATATTTTTGGATGAGGTCCAACATGTGCAAGGGTTCGAACGTGTAGTAGATAGTTTTTATATTAAAGATAATGTAGATATCTATATTACTGGATCTAATGCGTACTTTATGTCTTCAGAAATGGCTACGTTATTAGCGGGTCGATATGTTCAGCTAGATATGTTACCTTTATCATTTAAAGAGTTTTTTGAAGCACATAAAGATACAACCAATCTATCTTTGAATAGTTTATATCGTTTATTTATAGAGCAAAGTGGTTTCCCTGGGGCACTAGAATATGCTGGTCATGATGAAATGCTACGTACCTATTTAGAAGGTATAGTCAATTCTGTAGTATTGAAAGATGTTATGACCCACTTAAAGGGAAGTGACATTTTAATATTAGAAAGTATTATCCGGTATATTGCTGCTAATGTGGGAAGTTTATTAACTCCTAAAAAAATAGCCGATTCTCTTACTAGTATGGGTAGAAAGGTAGATAGTCGTACTGTAGAAAGGTACATAGCAGCACTGAGAGATGCATTATTAATTTATGAAGCATCTAGATTTGATGTGCGAGGGAAAGAACTGCTTAGATTATATTCTAAATTTTATTTAGTTGATCCTGGGCTGAGAACATTTTTCGCACCTAACACAGGACGAGATACAGGCCATATACTTGAAAATGTGGTGTATTTAGAATTATTACGCCGAGGCTATACGGTCCATGTAGGTATCCTAAAAAATGGTGAAATCGATTTTGTAGCTCAGAAACGCGGAGTATTTGAGTATTATCAAGTGAGTCAGAGTGTGTTAGATCCTACTACGTTAGATAGAGAACTAGCTCCTTTATTTGAGGTGAAAGATTATCATCCTAAATTTTTGCTTACTTTGGATGAAATTAATAGCAATGCATCTTATGAGGGAATACAACAAAAAAATGTACTGGAATGGCTATTGGAGTAGTTTTTTAGTATTGAATAAACTTATCAGAATATATCTTATATAGGGGTGACAAGTGAAAGAAAAAACAAAAAAAGAAGTACAAGAATCAACGGGTGTGATTCGTTATATTTGGATTGTACTGGGTGCTATAAGCTTTGCCTTAGGATCCTTGGGAATCGTATTGCCGTTATTGCCAACGGTACCGTTTTATTTGTTTGCTGTATTTTGTTTTGCTAGAGGTTCTAAACGATTCCATGAGAAGTTTGTAAACTCTAAACTGTATGCAAACTATGTAGAACCATTTAAAAATAAAAGCGGCATGCCATTGCGCACTAAGATTAATATTTTAGTGTCCGTGTCTATTTTATTAGGCATTGGTGCTTACGGTATGCGCAATATGCCAGTAGCCTTATATGTAATGGGCGCTGTGTGGATAGGTCATGTTATTGCTCTTGTGTTTATTGTGAAAACAGCACCAGCAGAAGCTAAATAGAAATCTGATTGATATACATAGCATTAATCAATTGAAATATAAAAGAGCCAGATTATGAAGCGAAAGACTTCATAATTTGGCTTTTATTATAGGGGCAACATGTGGTATAGTGTTGTCAAAATACTGCATTCATGAGGTGATATAGATGACTAAAAAACTAACATGTAATCCAATACAAATTAATACCTGTGCCATTTGCGTTCCTATTGTAGGACCGAGGGTAGAAGATATACTTTCACAGGTACAAGGGGCAGTGCAAGCAAAAGTGGACCTTATTGAGTTGCGTCCAGACATGTGGATGAAGGGTTCTCATCTACTTGAAGAAGAGTACATACTAACAATCGTAAACTTGGTAGAAGAAGTGCATTCCAGATATGTAAAGATGCCTATGCTGTTTACATGGCGCACCTTAGCTGAGGGTGGAGATACGTACTTAACTAATGAGAATTATTGTAAACTATTACAAGCAATTGTAGATCAAAATCTAACTGATGCGGTGGATGTGGAATTATTTGCTTATACAGATACCATCGGTCAAATTATCAAAGAAGCTCATCATCAAAACATACAAACGGTGATGAGTTATCATAACTTTCAAAGTACACCAAAACTAGAAACACTGCATGGCTATGCAGAACGTATGATATCTGCGGGAGCCTCAGCAATTAAGTTTGCATTGATGCCAACAACGAGTGGTGATGTACTTTCAGTATTACAATTTACAAAAGAATTAACGGAACGGTATCCACAGTTGCCACGTATTACTATGTCTATGGGACAATTAGGACAGATGACACGGACCTGTGGCAATGTGTTTGGTAATTGCTTGACCTTTGGCACACTGGGACAAGCATCGGCACCGGGTCAGGTAGACGTTAATATATTACAACAATTATTGTAACCTATATGTCCAGTACATGTTAGTATTTTATTACATAATGTATTTGTGCAAGTAAAAGTGTATATTACCTCACCTATAGATAGGTGCATGGTATGGTAGGTTTACAGTACATGTATATGGAGCGTCTATATAGAAATGCTATTTCCTACATAAAAAGTATTTCCTATATAAATACAAGTATATTGTCAATTTATAGTAGACAAATGTTTTTTATTGTGCTAGTATAGTTACATAATTTAATACTCGCCTAACAAACCGATGAGGTGGAGATAAAAATAGAACGTGCACTTCCAGAGAGTGGGGGTAGCTGAGAGCCCCGCAGAACGCAGTCTATTAAATGGACCACCGAGGGTATGGGGAACGGACAATGTGTCTTAGTATAGCATAACGTGTCATGAGCGTTAATCGTGAGGGATATGATAGTATCCTGCAAAGGGGAATGCATGCATTCAAACAAGGTGGTACCGCGATTTATATGAATCTTTCTGCGCAGTAGTGCAGTTATTTGGCATATGAACTCGTCCTTGACAGTTACGTCTAGGGCGAGTTTTTTTATTGCAGGAGGACTTATGAAACCATCAATAGAAACGGTAAAACAATTAGGACAGGGATTTGATATCGTACCGGTTTACGTGGAATTATTATCGGATATACGCACACCTATTTCTGTACTGAAAGCTTTAAAAAAGGTGAGCGCTCATACATTCTTATTGGAAAGTGCAGATAACACCCATCACTGGGGGCGATATTCCTTCTTAGGATATAATCCATTGTTAGAAGTCACATGTAAAAACCATACTATGACGATCAAGGGCGATATGACACGTACTTTCACATGTCATAACCCTGCGGAAGAGATTCGAAATATATTGGGTCAATATAAAAGCCCTAGGGTAGAAGAATTGCCAACTTTCACAGGTGGATTTGTAGGATACTTTGCCTATGAATACATTCGATACCTAGAACCTACCTTGGATCAACACATCAGTGATACAGACACGAGCATGGTTAACGATGTGGACCTTATGCTCTTTGATAAAGTCATTGCGTTCGACCATTATAAAAATAAAATCTATATCATCGGTCATGTACGTACAGACGATATTGAACGTAATTACGAGCGTACCCAATTGGAATTGCAAGCCTTAGCAGACCTAGTGAAAGAAGGCGAAGAGGCTCAAATCGAGCGAGGTGTATTAGAAAGTGAATTCACCTCGGAGTTTACTTCCGAAGAATACCAAGAAGTAGTACGAAAAACACAACATTACATCACGGAAGGAGATATCTTTCAAGCCGTCGTATCCAATCGTAGAGAAGCAAAATTCAAAGGAAGTTTACTCAATGCTTATCGTGTACTAAGAACGATGAATCCATCTCCGTATATGTTCTATATGAGTGGTAAGTCTGTAGAATTAACGGGAGCTTCACCGGAAACATTGGTGAAATTGCAAGATAGAAGCGTCTATACATTCCCAATTGCGGGTACACTGCCACGGGGCAAGAATGAAGAGGAAGATAGAGCGCAAGAGGCTAAGTTAAGCAAAGATGAAAAAGAATTAGCAGAACATAATATGCTCGTCGATTTAGGACGTAACGACATTGGTAAAGTCTGTGAGTTTGGGTCCGTCCAAGTAGAAGCGTTACATCAATTACAACGGTTCTCTCACGTGATTCATTTAACGAGTACTGTGAAAGGAACATTAAGAGAAGAGTTTGATGCCTTAGATGCTATCGGTGCTACTTTACCGGCAGGCACTTTATCGGGGGCTCCTAAAATTCGTGCCATTCAGATTTTACAAGAATTAGAGAAAAGTCCTCGTGGTGTCTACGGTGGTGCTGTAGGATACTTAGATTTCTCCGGAAATATGGATGTGTGTATTGGTATCCGCATGGCCATGGCAAAAGATGGTCGGGTATTCGTTCGTTCCGGCGGTGGCATTGTGCGAGATAGTGTGCCTGTGAATGAGTATAATGAAACTATCCACAAAGCACAATCTATGGTAACGGCTATCACATTGGCACAGGAGGTGTAACATGGTATTACTTATCGATCATTACGATAGTTTCTCTTTTAACATTTATCAATTAATTGGCTCGCTAGTAAAAGATATTAAGGTAATCCGCAGTGATGAAATGACAGTGAAAGAAATTCAAGAGCTTTCACCTGAGTGCGTCATCCTTTCACCAGGCACGGGCAGACCAAAAGATGCAGGTGTGTATGAAGAATTGCTGGAAATATGCCAAGGTGAGTTTCCTATCTTGGGCATTTGCTTGGGCCATCAAGCCATGGGCGAAGTGTTCGGCGCCACTGTGGGATATGCGAAAGAAGTCATGCATGGCAAACAAAGCGTAGCTACCCAATGTTATCCATCCATATTATGGAAAGATATTCCTCAAGAGTTCCCCGTAGCGCGGTATCATTCCTTAGCAGTTTTGGAAGATACCCTAGGAGATGAACTAGTAGTAACGGCTCGTACGGAAGATGGAGAAATCATGGCCATGGAACATAGAACACATCCGATTTACGGAGTGCAATTCCATCCAGAGTCTATTTTGACACCGCAAGGAACACAAATGGTTAAGAATTTCTTGGAATATCATAAGATTATATAAGGGAGATATAGAGTATGATTCAACAAGCAATACGCCTTGTCACAGAGGGACAAGATATGCCATATGAAGTGGCAAAAGCAACGATGAACGCTATTATGAGTGGAGACGTACAGGAAGTGCCTATGGCTGCTTTTTTAGGTGGTTTACAAGCAAAGGGACCTAGCGTTACAGAGATTACCGCCTTTGCGGAAGTCATGCGAGAAAAAGCCGGCTCTGTGCCACATGACAATACAGTGGTAGAAATCGTAGGTACCGGTGGAGATGGTAGTAGTACTTTCAACATTTCTACGACATCTGCCATCCTACTAGCTGCAGCGGGAGTTCCTATCGCTAAACATGGGAATCGTAGCGTATCTAGTAAATGTGGCGCCGCTGATGTGCTAGAAGCATTGGGTGTGAAACTAGAACTCAATGGAGAGCAGAATAAAAAAGTGTTAGAAGAAGCAAATATTTGCTTTATGTTTGCTCCGGTATATCATGAAGCGATGAAATACGCAGGTCCTGTACGAAAATCTATGGGGGTCAGAACCGTATTTAATATCTTGGGACCTTTGGCAAACCCAGCAGGTGCAACGGTAGAACTGATGGGTGTATACGATCGGTCCTTAGTGGAACCATTGGCACAGGTTTTATCTAACTTAGGTGTTCATCGTGGTGCTGTCGTATATGGTAGCGATGGGCTAGATGAAATTACAGCAACCGGAACAACGATAGTGTGCGAAATCAATCATGGTACGTTCAAGACCTATGAATTAGATCCTAAGGACTATGGATTTGACTGCGCCACACCAGATGAACTTGTAGGTGGTGACGCAAAAGTTAATGCAGAGATTACACGCACTTTATTAGAAGGTAAAGATAAAAGCGGTCGTGCTACTGCAGTGATTTTAAATGCAGGAATGGCATACTACTTAGCTAAAGATGGAGAAGTAACCTTAAAAAGTGCTTTCAAAACAGTAGAAGAACTGTTGTATTCCAGTGCGGGTGCAGAGACGCTTTCAAAATTTGTGGAAGCCTCGCAGAATGCATAATAGAGTGTAATTGTATTTATATAGTTGGACTATCCTTTAGGAATAACATATTTTATGCCTTATTTAGTCATCTTTGTAACTATATAGTGTAGATTCAGGGAGTATATGGATATCATCTAGCTATATGAATACTACTGAGATTAATTTGGCATATACATACTATTAATAAGGTTATTAAAAAATATTTGGATAGAAACAGAGATAGTTATGATATTAGATAGAATAGTTGCTGCTACTGAAAAACGTGTTAAGGAAGCAAAAGCCAAGCTGCCCTTATCAGAGTTGCAACAGCAAGTAGAAGGAATGCCAATCACGAAGGACTTTCCTTTTGAACGGGCATTACAAGAATTAGATTTCAATTTTATATGTGAAGTGAAGAAAGCGTCTCCCTCAAAAGGAATTATTGCAGAGGACTTTCCTTATTTAGATATTGCCAAGGACTATGAAATGGCAGGGGCAGCAGCGATTTCAGTATTGACAGAACCAGATTTCTTCTTAGGTAGCCCTCAGTACTTACAAGAGATTGCAGCAACTGTACATATTCCTGTACTTCGGAAGGACTTCATCATCGATGAATACCAAATCTATGAAGCAAAACTATGGGGCGCCTCAGCTATATTGCTCATAGCCGCTATCTTAGATGATGAAACAATGGCACGCTTTCACAAGCTAGCAGATAGCTTGGGGCTATCCTGTTTGGTAGAAGCTCACGACGAAACAGAAGTGTTACGATCTGCTAAGATAGGAGCTCGCATTATTGGAGTGAACAATCGGAATTTAAAAGATTTTACAGTGGACGTGAACAATAGCATTCGCCTACGAAATCTAGTGGATAATTCAGTAATTTTTGTCTCTGAAAGTGGCCTAGACACGGCAGCAGATATCCAACGTTTACGAGATAACAAGATTCAAGCTGCCCTTATGGGCGAAAGCTTTATGCGCTCTACAGATAAAGTGGCGAAATTGACTGAGTTATATGGGACAATTAGACCGAAACGTTTTATACATACTAGTACAGAACAAGATAGGTTCGGAACGAAAGAAATATTCAACTTAGAGCCACACAGTGCACCAATAGTAGCTGAAGCTACTCAACCTAGCTATGAGATGAAGGTTAAATTTTGTGGTATATCCCAAGAAGATACAGTTCCAGTTTTAGGGGAGACACGACCAGATCATGTTGGATTCGTCTTTGCTCCTAGCAAACGACAAGTGACCATAGAACAAGCTCATTCCATTGCAAGAGCTTTGCAAGGTAGTTTACAAACTACAAGCGATGACAAAGGCATCTCATGCGTAGGTGTATTTGTAAATGAAACGATATCGAATGTAGTAGACGTTGCTAAGACGGTACCACTTTCAGTGGTGCAATTACATGGAGATGAAGATATAGATTACATTGAATCGTTACGAAACCACCTAGAGGAAGAACAATTAGGATCCGTTAAAATTTGGAAAGCAATCCAAGTGCAAGGTAAAGAAGATATTTTGCCATGGGAGCAAGCGCCCATCGATGGATTGGTAGTAGATGCCTATTCTAGGGATGAGCGTGGAGGCACAGGTAAGACTATCGACTGGTCATTATTAGATGATGTGCAGGTTCCCTACTACCTAGCTGGTGGTATAGGACTACACAATGTAGCTCGTGCCATTCGACGATTACAACCGTACGGGCTCGACATGAGTAGTAGCTTAGAAAGAAATGGCCAAAAAGATGCCAATACAATTAGAACTATGTCACAATTAATTAAGACAGTAACACATAGATGAGGAGATAGAGTATGACAACACATCGCCATGGCTATTTTGGTGAATTTGGTGGACAATTCATGCCAGAAACATTAATGAATGCCATCATTGAACTGGAAGAAGCCTATGAAACTTACAAAAATGATCCGGATTTTATAAAGGAATTAGAAGATTTACATGTGTCCTATACAGGGCGTCCCTCCTTGCTATATTTTGCAGAACAAATGACAAAAGATTTGGGGGGCGCTAAAATTTATTTAAAACGAGAAGACTTAAATCATACAGGGTCTCATAAGTTAAATAATGTGCTAGGCCAAATGTTACTGGCTAAACGAATGGGTAAAACGAGAGTGATTGCAGAAACGGGTGCCGGTCAGCATGGTGTAGCCACTGCTACAGTGGCGGCGTTAATGGGCATGGAATGTGAAATTTTCATGGGCCAAGAAGACTGTGAACGACAAGCTTTAAACGTATACCGTATGGAGCTATTAGGTGCCAAGGTACACCCTGTTACATCTGGTACTGGTACATTGAAAGATGCTGTATCTGAAACGATGCGGGAATGGACCAATCGAATGGTAGACACCCATTACGTATTAGGATCTGTTATGGGGGCTCATCCGTTCCCTATGATGGTACGTGACTTTCAGTCCATTATCAGTCGGGAAGCAAGAGCTCAAATTTTAGAAAAAGAAGGTAAATTACCTGCTGCCGTATTAGCTTGTGTTGGTGGCGGTAGTAATGCCATTGGTATGTTCTATCACTTCATTCCGGATGAAGACGTACAACTCATCGGTTGTGAAGCGGCTGGCAAAGGAGTTGATACAGAAGAACATGCAGCGACCATGACAAAAGGTACAGTAGGTATTTTCCATGGTATGAAATCTTACTTCTGTCAAAATTCCTATGGACAAATTGCACCTGTATTTTCTATTTCAGCAGGTTTAGATTATCCAGGAATAGGTCCAGAACATGCCTATTTACATGACAGTGGCCGTGCTCAATATGTGCCCATAACAGACCATGAGGCAGTGGATGCTTTTGAATATCTGTCTCGTATGGAGGGCATTATTCCAGCTATTGAAAGTGCTCATGCTGTAGCTCATGCTATGCAATTGGCACCTACGTTAAGTCCTGATGAAAGTATCATCATTTGCTTATCCGGACGTGGTGATAAGGACGTAGCAGCTATGGCAAGATACAGAGGGGTGAACTTACATGAATAAGATAACAATAGCAGAGGCTTTCAGCAAGAAAGCATTTATCCCTTTCATTACAGCTGGTGACCAAGGGATTGATACCACAGAGAAATACATTCGTACTATGGCGAAGGCGGGAGCCAGTTTGATTGAAATTGGTATTCCTTTTTCTGATCCTGTTGCAGAAGGTACAGTCATTCAAGCAGCTAGTGAGCGTGCACTATCCACAGGGGTTACTACAGATGATATTTTTGAGATGGTTCAACGATTGCGTACCGGTGATGATGCGTTGACCATCCCTCTTGTGTTCATGACCTATTTGAACCCTATCTATGTGTATGGTGTTGAAAGTTTCATGACACGCTGTGAAGAAGTGGGTATCCAAGGTATCATTGTGCCAGACTGCCCATTGGAAGAAAAACAAGAACTAAGCCATCAAGCGAAGGCCCATGGAGTTTCTGTCATTTCTTTAATTGCACCTACCTCAGAGCAACGGATTGAGGAGATTGCCAGTCAAGCAGAAGGTTTTGTGTACTGTGTGTCTTCTCTTGGTGTAACAGGTATGCGCAGTGACATCAAAACAGACATTGCTAGCATCGTACAACAGATTCGCCAATACACAGATATTCCAGTAGCTGTTGGCTTTGGCATTTCTACACCGGAACAAGCTAAAACAATGGCATCACTATCTGATGGTGCCATCGTAGGTAGTGCTATTGTGAAACAAATTGGCGAGTGGGGAGCAACTGGGGAAGAAGAATTATATCAATATGTCCGTTCTATGGTAGAAGCAGTAGGTAAGTAACATCGAAACTTATAAGGTATGTATATGTATTATAAATTTACTAGGTTATAGCGTTTTTCGAGCGCTTTTTATATGAAATCAACGTCATAACATAATATTATAAAGTAATAAGTTGCAGCATACCTTACATTGTCTTTGAATATTTGCAATACCTATTAAATAGCTGTGCAAGAAGTATATCTTGTGCAGCTATTTTTTCGTTGAAAAGAAGATTACATATACAGAAGGGTATAGTTAATGTAGATATACTGCAGTCTATAAAAAATTGATGGTAACATGCTTTAATATACTGTATACTTAAGAATATGAATAATTCTTAACAGGAGATATAGGGTATGGAAAAAACAAGTATTGGCGTAGGGCGAGCTGCATTGCATGTTGCTATTTCTGAAAGTCGTGCAGAAGAGATGGCGTTACGAAAAGAGTTTGAAGATCTTGGGATTCGTAGCTGTGCCGTAGATTTTGGAGGGGCTTTCACAGAGATTATTCCTAAAATTATTGAACGGGCCGTAGTAGCAGCGGAACGACAAGAGTTAATTTATGACAATCATGTTAGCAAAGGTGCTGTTGTAGGTGCTACGGCACAAGCCTTAGAGCAACTAAAAAATAAATGTGTCGGTCTTAATGTAGGTGGCAAGGTAGGCATTGCACGTAGTCAAGAGCATCTAAGTGTAGCCATCTATTTAGGGGTCGGCGTATTGTATTTAGATGAGATTGCGGTGGCCATGGCGCATCGAGCTGTACCAAGTATGTAGAAGTGCTATAAATTTTTCTATAGTTTTGATATAATATTTTGTAGAGTATTTAGACAATAGCTAATCATTTTGGAGGTAACTATGAGTCAATTCGATTGGAAAGTATTAGATCGTAATTACGAAGATGTAATTTATGAAACATATAATGGAATTGCAAAAATTACAATTAATCGTCCAGAAGTGCGCAATGCATTCCGCCCTAAAACAGTAATGGAATTAATCGATGCTTTCACGATTGCTCGTGAAGACGCAGAAGTAGGCGTTATCATTTTAACTGGTGCTAACCACGGTCAAGGAGAAGATAAAGAAGCGTTCTGCTCCGGTGGTGACCAACGTGTTCGTGGTGATGGCGGTTATGTAGGGGATGACAAAATTCCTCGTCTAAATGTGTTGGATTTGCAACATTTGATCCGCATCACTCCAAAACCTGTTATCGCTATGGTGAATGGTTTTGCAATCGGTGGTGGTCACGTGTTGCACATCGTGTGTGACCTTTCCATCGCATCTGAAAATGCAAAATTTGGTCAAACAGGCCCTCGCGTAGGTTCCTTCGACGCTGGTTACGGTGCAGGTTACTTAGCTCGTTTAGTGGGCCATAAAAAAGCTCGTGAAATTTGGTTCTTATGCCGTCAATATTCTGCAAAAGAAGCATTAGATATGGGTCTTGTGAATACAGTGGTTCCATTTGATCAATTAGAGGCAGAAACAGTGAAATGGTGTGAAGAAATTCTTCAATTATCTCCAATGGCACTTCGTTTCTTGAAAGCTTCTTTCAATGCGGATACAGATGGTTTGGCTGGTTTACAACAATTTGCAGGGGATGCCACTTTATTGTTCTACACAACTGATGAAGGTAAAGAAGGTCGCGATGCATTTAAAGAAAAACGTAAACCTAATTTCAAACAATTCCCTAAATTCCCTTAATGGCTTAGGTTATGAAGTGGTTATATGAACGAGCACAGACACATAGAGATAAGTGTTTCTTAAATGAATTTACCTATGGTGATGTGTTGACTCTAACAATAGCTACAGTAAAACGACTCGCTCCTCATCTTCGAGGAGAGAGTCGTATTGCTTTATGGGCAGAAAACTCTGTATCCATGGCGATACACTTATTTGCTTTATCTACATTGGGTATAGAAACGATGTTACTGAATACGAATCTAACAGAACGAGAAGTAACAGAACAAATGGAAAGCACAGACGTTCGCACCTTATTGATGTCAGAAAAAATGACACAGATATTGCGTGCACATAAGGTAGCCGATGACATAGAGATCACGGATGTTTCTACTTATGAGTATAGCCATAATCAAGTGGACCGACAGTATTTATGCTTTTCTACATGCATAGATACTGATTTCAAGGCTATTTCTCCTATGCATATGGAGAGAGATGTTAGGGACGAAATTAGTAATGGTGTAAAATATGCATCTATCAAAATAGATAATGAAGAAGTTCCTAGTATGGACTCTTTTACAAATAGATGTAATCATCTGGGTGATGTTGGAGATTCTACAGACTGCGAGAATAATCTAGACTGGAATCCCTCTAATGAAAAAGTATTTTGCATCATTAACACTAGTGCTACAACGGGCAAATTCAAATCAGTTCCTGTCCGATGGTCTCAAATCGAGTCTCATGTGAAAGCTTCTGCGAAAGTGCTTGGCGTGGAGGAAGATGACAATTGGCTTGTTGTGCTCCCTATGTTCCATGTCAGTGGCCTATCTATTATTTTGCGTACCTTGTACAATGGCACAAGAGCGACGATTCGTGAAAAGTTCTCGGAACAAGTCGTACTAGAGGCATTGAAAACAGATGAAGTCACCATGGTATCTTTGGTGCCTACAGTATTACAACGCATAGTAGAACGGATACAAGCACCAACTTTACGGGCTATCTTACTAGGTGGCGAGTTTATTCCTATGCCACTCTTACAAGAGTGCGCACAACGAAATTTACCCGTCTATAAGACATACGGCATGTCAGAAACTTTTGCTCAAAGTACTACCTTTAGTATACAGGAGTATCCGAATAAATTAGCCTCTGTGGGATATCCTTTACAGGGTGTTACTATTGAAATTCGCAATCCTGATGAAGAAGGAGTAGGAGAAGTGTGGCTTTCATCCCCGATGCTGATGAAAGGATACCTTAATAAAGAACCTATTAAAGGCGCTTTTAATACAGATGACATTGGTTACGTAGATAAAAATGGATTTTTATATCTTTTGAACCGTAGAAAGGACATCATCATTTCTGGGGGCGAGAATATTTACCCTAAGGAAATCGAGGATGTCTTATACGAGATGAATGGCATTAATGAATGTGCAGTCATTCCGATCACTGATTCTAAGTGGGGGCAAGTGCCAGTATTGTGCGTAGTAACAAATCGTTCCGAAGAAGATATATCACAATATCTACTCAGTCGTTTAGCGAAGTATAAAGTACCGAAACGAATGATATATTTTGATGCATTACCGAAAAATAGTATGGGAAAAATATTGAGACAAGACTTGATTCACACAGTAGAAAGGGCATAGTATGAAGAAAACCTCTTTATTAGAACAATTACAGATAGAGACATTTCACTGTACTGAACAGGCTTTTCAAAGTACTATGAAGCTTTCTTCGTTTCATGCACAACCTTTTGGATTCGTCAACGGTGGCGTGTATTTAGCTTATGGAGAAGTATTAGCAGGCATGGCATCTAATGCTATATTGGCACAAGATTCAACATCTAGCAATGAAAGTGTGGACTTAGGTTCGGCTGAACAAAAAGTAGCTGTAGGTCAATCGATAATGGCTAATCATGTGAAACCGAAGCGATGCGAAGGTTATGTGGTAGCACGTGGGCAATTGTTACACAAAGGTAGTCGAAATCATGTATGGATGATTAATATCTTTGATGAAACCGATCAGTTGTTATCTCATATGACAGTGACAAATAGTATAATTAACGTGTAAGAAATTATGTTTATTAGTCGGAATTTATGTATAACACGATGTTATCGTTACATCCATGTTAATTGTACAAAAATATCTATAGATAGATTGGTAGTATACCGTAACACTTTATAAATAAGTAGCATAAGTCTGAATAGAATTAATATGTTATACAGTATTGTATTGACTAGAAAGGAGGTGCATAGCCTATGAAAATTGACATTATATCTTTGTTCCCAGAGTTTTTTGATGCCTTTTTTACACATTCCATCATCAAACGCGCCTTACAGGCAAATCGATTAGAGATGAAAGTGACAAATCCAAGGGAATTTTCTCATAGCAAGCATGGTCAAGTGGACGATACTCCTTATGGCGGTGGTGCGGGCATGCTCATGAAAGCACCTCCTCTCTTTGAAGCTGTAGAACATGTGTTGCAGATGCCTATAGAGGAACATCGTCGTACAAAAGCAAATCATAAAAGCCATGTTGTGTTTATGGGACCGACGGGAAAACCGTTTACGCAAGAAAAAGCAAGGGAACTAGCCACCTACGATCAACTTGTCATCGTCTGTGGACACTACGAAGGAGTTGACTATCGAGTAGAAGAACACTTAGTGGATGAAACTATATCCATTGGAGATTATGTGTTAACGGGCGGTGAATTACCAGCTATGGTGGTAGCCGATGCAGTGGCTCGTATGATTCCTGGTGTCTTAGGAGCTACCTCAGGAGCGATAGAGGATTCTTTTTACTATCCTTTATTGGAATGTCCACAATACACGAAGCCCCAAGAATATAGAGGTATGGTTGTACCAGATATATTATTGAGTGGTCATCATAAACATATTGAGCAGTGGCGATTAGAAGAGTCATTGAAACGAACTGCTTTACTGAGACATTATTTGTTGCAACGAGAATTAACTGTAGATGAACTTAAGGCTCTGAAACGATTACTAGATAGAGTGGATTCTGAAGAGGAACAACAAGTACTTTCAAAATTGACAGAACAGTCTACTTTCACAGAGGAAAAGAGGAAATAAATGGCGAATTTATATATTGGTCTCGTTCATTATCCTATTATGAATAAACATGGTGAGGTAATCACGACGGCCATCACGAACTACGATATCCATGATATTGCCAGAGCATCTACAACCTACGATGTGGAACGGTATTTCATCATTCACAATGTACCGAGCCAACGTGAATTGGCAGAAACCGTGATGAGTCATTGGAAAACGGGATTTGGCAGTACTTATAATCCGGATAGAAAAGATGCTTTCAAACATGTGGAACTTGTCAATTCCATTCGACAAGCCATCGATATGGTGACGGAATTAGAAGGACAGACGCCAATCGTGTGTACTACGGATGCACGGACCTATGATAATACCATTACCTATGCATCGCTCCGTAAATCACTTGAAAGTGAGAGCCGTCCTGTGGTAGTATTATTTGGAACGGGGTATGGTATGACGAAAGAAACAATGGAAGATTTCGATTATATCTTAGAACCCATCTATGGACATGGAGAGTACAATCATCTTTCAGTTCGTAGTGCCGTATCAATTATATTAGACCGCTTGCGAGGCGAAGCGTGGTGGAATAAATAGGAGGACACAATGTCAGGACATTCTAAATGGTCAAATATTAAACATAGAAAAGGTAAAAATGATGCGTTGAAAGCAAAAGTTACCACAAAAATTAGCCGTGAAATCACAGTAGCTGTGAAAGCTGGTGGTACAGATCCAACCGGTAATATGCGCTTGAAATTGGCGCTACAAAAGGCTCGTGAAAATAACATTCCTAAGGATAATATTCAACGTGCCATCGATAAAGGTGCCGGTGCAGGGGATGCGAACAATTACGAAGAAATTACCTATGAAGGATACGGTCCAGGCGGTGCTGCGATCCTTGTAGAAGTGATGACAGATAACCGTAACCGTGCAGCAGCTGATGTACGTCATGCCTTCTCCAAACGTGGTGGTAACCTAGGTGAAAGTGGATCCGTTAACTGGATGTTCAAACGCAAAGGTGTATTCGTGATTCCCCAAGAAGGCAATGATGAAGAAACATTGACATTATTGGCTCTTGATGCTGGCGCAGAAGATATCAAAGTAGAAGACGATGTATTCGTTATCTACACATTGCCAGATGATTACGATGCCGTAGAAGCTGCCCTAGCAGAAGCATCCATCGCTACAGATATGGCACAAATCACAATGGTTCCAGATACAAATATGGAATTAACCGGTGATGATGCAGTGAATATGCAACGAGTATTGGACATGCTGGAAGACTTGGACGATGTACAAGATGTGTATCATAATTCAATTCTCAATATCGAGTAGTTAGAAATGCGATGAAGTAGCACTCTACAAGGATTTTTGAGAGTGCTACTTTTATCAATTATGCCTTAAAAATGGCAAAAAATAAAACGGTTGCACAACCGTTGCACAACCTTTTCATATGATAAATATTACAGTAAATAGAATGAATATGAAGAATGTTTAAATTTACATATCTAATTATTAGGGGATTATTTTAACAATTCATGGTAATTAGATTATTTGTGATGTAAAGAATTTTACAGGATCTTATTTTTCTTTGGATAAGCAAATAAAAAATAACTAATGAGTATTAATGGAAGAGCACAGCTTTTAAGCTGTGCTCTTTTTTTATTTCAATATTACTTTGTCAAAAGATTCTATTTGAGTGATAGGACTACTAAATATGTATTCGTTAGCATTACGAACCTTATTAATAGAATAACGTAGTTGATATGTGTATAAATTATAGTCAGAATATATATCTTGAATTTCTGAACAATCATCATAAGTAGTAATCCACTTATATTGGTTCATTAATCTAATAGAATTTGATAACTCCACATGGTCAGTATGAGTAAGTGAGTTTTTATAAAGCGTTTGTCCTTGATGATAGTAAGGAGGGTCGAAAAATGTAAATAATTGGTTAGGGTCTTTAGTAAGCAATATCTCCGAAATTAATCTCTTTGCATCTAACATATAGAGTTCTATTCTATTTTTTTGTTTAGAAATATCCTTTATTTTTTTTATTAGAGTTTGTTTGTTAAATCTGCAATCGATAGAGTATATTGATGATTGTTTATATCCACCTATAGGGCCACCAGTAATTATACCACCACGATTTGTGCGATTCAGAAATAAGGTAGCAAAGGCTAAGGAAAAGTCGTAATTTGAGATATCTCGTAATGTTAAGTATATTTCTTTTTGATGATACCATTCATCTATAGTAATAGGTGTATGTTCAATGGTGTTAATTAATTTATCCGTATCATATAATATGGAATACCAAATAGAAAATATTGAGGGATCTAAATCATTAAGAATGATACTATTTACTTGATTTGTTAGTAAGAGCTCTATAGATATGCCAGAACCTCCAGAAAATGGTTCACAGTATATAGGGGATTGTATTTTATTAATTTTAATAAGATGATTTGTAAATTTTGCTAGTTGTGTTTTACCACCTGGATATCTTAATATTGATTTTGTTCTTGGCATTCGATACACCTCCTTTTATCTTATTATAAAACAGAAAATAAGGTTTGGCCATAAAAATTTACTCAGGAATATATAATTTTTTAGAAATGACAGATACTGCATTTGTGATAGCCTCAATTAAATCATTACCTTCTTGTTCATAGCCTTTAATCCAATAGCGAAATAAATTTGTATCATCAAATTGCGCTTGATGATATTTAAACCATTCTTTTAGCTTTTCTCGTTTTTTTCCTCTTCTTTTGAATATTGATAAATCAGTATTTTTAAAATAATTATAAGTAAGACCATTTTCTAGGCACATTTGTTGAGTTAAATATTCATTAGAATTATCGGAGTTAGAAGTCAGAAAATCATATAGACTTTCTTCAATAGATTTTGTTGAAGGAAGGATATAAATATGATTTCCAGAGGCATTTTGTGCGGCAATATCATTCATATTTCCTCTTTTAGTTTTTATATCTCCATCGAGGATTATGATTCTAGTGCCAAAGTAACTTGGATCACATTTACTTAAAGATAATACTTCATTACAACCAACATTTGTATCAAGCAAATTAACTTTGTGTAAAATAGATTCTGGTAATAGGTGATTAAGGACCCATCTTGCTTCAGCATCTTCAGTAATAATTTTAATTTTTTGGTTCATTCTAGTTGATGTTTCTTGCAAAAGATTTTTGTATAATAATGGACCAGGTGAAGAAATAATTGTTGGAGTGGATTCGTTATTGGCACGACTCAAAAAGTATATTTCTATCGGTTTGATATCATCATGTGAATGCTGTTGTGGTTCAGCAATTAAACGTGCATAATCAAGTAAAGAAATACTATGAGTTGTGAATATAATTTGTAAGTCTAATTCTTTAGAAGATTTATATAAATAATCAAATAACTTATTCTGTGCAGATGGATGCAATGCAGCATCAAGTTCATCAATTAATAGCAGTCCACCATTATAATCGTCAGGAAAATCTATTTGTAACTTTCTAAATGATTCAACTGCTAAAAGGATTTGTGCTAGGTTATCTTGTCCAGCTGAATTAGTAAGATAGTCATATTTATCCGTATTAATACCGATAGGTGATTTATTATTCCCATCAAGATAAACACGATTAACTGATTGAATATTCTCATTGATAGAGAGAATTTTTTGGTAATTCGTAAGAAATGAATCAGAAATATTATCAATAGCTATTGGATTCTTGTCAGATGATATTAAGGCTTCTCCTAATGGGAATAAACGTGATAGGCCTAAATATAGAGAAGGATGTGATAATTTTGCATTTGATAGTTTGCCATCTGCAGTTTTAGTTGAAGGAATAAGTCTTCCTCGTGTATTGTTTTCTTGCCATGTTATTCTGTACTTTAAGTCAGGTTCACTATCGTATGAAATACTTGCAATATTTGATTTACTAGTGTCAAATGTAGGAGACATTTTAAATAAATCACTCCATTCACATCTAAAAGCAGATTGTAATATTGGACGACCTTTATTAGATTTTAATTCACAAGAGTTTCCTAATAAGCCAAGAATTGTAGATTTACCAACAGCATTAGTGCCAGAAAAAATAGTGATATTTTTACCAATATTAAATTTAGCATCTTTGAAACATCTAAAATCATTAATAGTTAGAGAGGTAATTTTCATAATAATCTCCTTATAAATTTATATATTTAGAAACGTTTATTTCGCCATACTCATCATTTCTTCAGTAAATGTTACAGGTAATGTATTGACGGCATCTAGGAATTGTTTTCTCGTCTTATGGGTATACACATCACTGGTTACATCTCCGGTATGTGTATGACCTACAATGGATTTTAGAATATAAATATCCATATCGGCATTGCGTGCCAGGGTGATGAACGTATGACGTGTGTCATGTGGTTTATGCTTAGACAATCCTAAGGATTCACATAAACGTTCTATAGGCCTTGATAGACGTGTAGGGATTAGTTTAGGGGGAAGTAATGTTTCTGAACGTGAGAAATGTGCCTTGCTGTAAATCTCTTTTATAAAGGGCATAATACAATCGGCTAAAGGAATCATACGATCTTTACCAGCCGCTGTTTTTGAACCGCCAATTAGATATTGTTCTTTTAGATTTACATTCTCTAGTTTCACCTGGTAGAGCTCAACAGGTCTCATTCCAGTATAGATATAAATTAATATGACACGTACAAGGATATCATCTGTATGCTGCCACAATATGGAAATCTCCTCTGGTGTAAATGGTTTATGAATATTTGATTTAACAGCAGGAGGTAGTGTAATATCCAGGGCATAGTTCTTTGTGATAATATCATTTTTAATAGCTTCTTTGAAAGCACCATTGATGGCCTTATAAATAGAATCGTGGGAAGAACGTCCTAAATGCTTATATTGATCGATGATGTTCTGTAAGTGAATTAATCGAATGTCTTTGATAGGCATAGACCATATACTGGAAAGTTTCGGTTTCACAGCTTCAAACTTTCCTTTTTTAATATCTACACCCTGGCGTTCCTTTTCTAGTAACATCCAGTCCCAACATTGATAGAAGGGAACTGTATCACGATGCACTTTCATAGGATCGTAGACATAATTAGCGATGGCATCGTAGGCTTCCTTTTGTGTAGCAAAGGTACCAATTGTTTTACGAATAGTTTTGCCATTGCTATCTTGGCCAATATACACCATAGCACGATATGGCTTGCGTAATTTCTTATGTTTCATCTTATAAACAGAACCAGTTCCGTTTGCACGTTTCATTGCCATAAGATAACTCCTTTAGATGCATAAAAAAATATATAAGATTGTCAATATTTCTTGACGATTGTTAGAAATATACGGTATTATTTTTGTATAGACGTGGTTGTTATGTAGAAGGGGGTGTTAACATGAATGCTATTAAGTCGTATATTTCTTGGTTAAAGGATAATTTGACAGAGGAAGAAGTAGCACCTGGAATAATAGCTGTTACAACACCTTTTCTAGACCGACACAATGACTACACACAGATTTATATACAAGAAAAGCAAGATGGTGAATATAGGTTAACAGATGATGCCTACATTATCTCCGATTTACGCACTTGTGGTATAGATCCTTATTCCAAGAAGCGGAAGAAATTAATACTAGATTCGGCTAGAAAACGTGGTGTAGAAGTAGATTTAGATACAGACGAACTATGGTTGACAGCGACAAAAGAAGATTTAGGTGAAGCACAACACTATTTATTACAAACCATGCTAGATGTTAATGACTTATTCTGCTTGTCATCACAGCAGGTTAAAAGTATATTCTTAGAAGATGTACAGTCATTCTTTGACACAAACGAGTTATACTATTCTAAAAATATAAACATACGTGGTAGATCTGGCTACATGCAAAGCTTTGACTTTACAATGCAACGAAATAGTAAACACCCAGAACGGTTTATTAAAGTAATGAACAGGGCTAATCGAAGTAATGCAGAGCGACTTATATTTTCTTGGGAAGATATACGAACAGAGCGAGATGAAGGTAGCCAACTATTAATTGTAATGAATGATGAAGAGTCGAAAAGACCAGCACATCAAATTGGTAAAATGTTGCGTGAGTATAATATCACGCCTGTATATTGGTCAGAACGTAGTGATTGTATTCCATTATTTAGTTAAATAATGTACTAACTATTCTAGGAATATGGGGAGCATTGCATAATTGACAGAAGAGACGGAATTGTTCGATGTGATCAATTCCGTCTTTTGCTAATTTAGAAAAGTCGAAATCAGGAAATATTGTAGATAGTACGGGGTCAGATAGTTCAAAAGCCCAACTACCATTTATATCAGTGTAATCAAATATATGAATATGCGTGCCACCAATTGTCTTTCTATCAGGATTACGGTGCGGTTTAGTATCAATATCTAAACGCAGTAGGATATGAGATTCTTTAATTCTATTTTGTAGTGTCGTACGAGAGACAATAAAGCTTTTTTTATTAATATCTAGTACATATTCAGAGTTTGTAGAATTACCAATTAAAGGTAATGCACATTGTGAACGATAAGGGTATTCAAAAGAATCAACTAAAAATCTTTTTTGTTCCATTAAGTTAACATATAACTCGTTATCTTTTATATCAAATATTTGCATAGTAGCTCCTTTTTGCTATTGATTTAATACGTATAATACTCAGGATAATAAGTAGGGATATAGGTAGGAGAGTAAGTCTGTGTGGAAGAGTCCTTTACGTCTTCGATCTCACTTTTAATAGAATCCATATCACGTGACAATTTTTCTAAAGTTTCATTGATCTCACTTGTTGTAGTGTAAAGAGGGGCAACATTATGTTCAACAGAGTCGATATCATCCCTAAGAGCGTTAATTTGATTCGATTGATGTATAGATAAGCCAATTAGTATAATAATTAATATATAAAGAATACCGATTTGATTGATGCGGAATGCTCTAAAAGAGAGTCGTTTATAAAACGGTTGCAATGTCTCTATAGAGATCGTAGGTTCAGTTGGTTCTACTGATGGTAATGTAGGGACAGATTCTACAGGTGTAAGTATAGGGGTAGTGGCAGTATTAGGTTTAGTAAATAAAAGCCATAGGATGGGAAGAATACAAACAAATGGCAATATGCCTAGTATAATAACTAGACCTGTTTTCCAAATTGATTTACATCTTATATAGGCAAAGGCACCTAGGTATACTGCATTCACAAAAGAAACGTAAAATAAATACATAGATTTTTGATAGTATAAAGTGTGGTTATCAAGTACAGTTGCAATGAACACAAACATAAGTAAAGCAATGACTTCGATAATAAGCAAGGTAGATTTACAAAATACTCGATTAGGGTAATTAGGGAATTTTTTTATTAATGAAAGAAACAAAACTATCAATACTACCTGAATAATAATTGTGGCATACATAAAAGTGTTAAATGGCATGATGTATTCCTCCTAATCCTATAAAGATTTTAAAAATAAAATATACTCTACCAACTTAGAAAGTTGTTCCTCAGAGTAGTCCTGGATGAGATCTAGGACTTCTTTTTATCATTCCAATATCATCAAGAAGATTTAGAAAGTTTGAGGAAGTTAATATAGTCAAATAGCTTATCATATTGTTCCTCAGTAAATGAAGCGGTTTCAGCAAGTAGAGTTTGTTGTTGAGGGGAGTATGTGATTGGCTTCAGTTCTATATGATTAGGCTCACGTAAGTAGATATGAGGTGGAGAAGAGTGCGTATAGTTACTTTGTGGACGTACGGACTCCATAGGGACATCATAGCCCATAAGCCATGCCTCATTTACATTCAATGCTTTTGCAAGCAGATAAATATTATCTTGTTTTGCCTTCCAACGACCCGATAGATACGAACTGATAGCTCCTCTAGATATACCAGATAGTTGAGCGAGTTCTATAGCCTTAATATTTTTTAAATTTAAACTTTCCTTTAGACGTTCACTGAAAGTTGCTACAATCTTAGACATTTGTAATACCTCTTAATAATATAAATTGCAAATTATATTTATAATTATAAACATCATGTTTAGATAACGCAACTATTTTTTGCTATTTAAGAACATAATGTTTAGAAAGCTAAAAAAACTATTGACATATGAAAAAATAAAATGTAGAATGTGTTTAGAAAATAAAACAAATTTTATTAATTAAGATTAAGGAGGAAATCATGGGAAGATATAATTATTCTAAGCTATTAGGAAGATTGACAGAACTAGGTATTGATAGAGAGAAGTTTGCTGATATTATAGGTATTAAAAGAACATCTCTGTATAAAAGATTAAACTCTGAGTTACAATTCAAACAAGAAGAAATCAATAAGGCTATGTTAGCATTAGATATTCCACATATTGATGTTTGGGAATATTTTTTTAACAAAAATGTTTAGATAACTAAACAAACTATAAAGATAAACTAAATAAATGAAGCGGAACTTTACTAGGAGGGAATATGTTACCAGGATTAACAGAAGAACAGAACGACTATCTAGAAGCATTACACATCAAGGCGATCGATGATGCAATCGAGCTGTACAGAAAATATGGTAAGCAAAAAAATCACAGGTATTTTGAAAAGGGTGAAGCTGAATTAGCAAAAGCTAGAGCCTATCTAAAATTAGGTGACTTTGATCCCGATCCAAGACTTTGTGAGATGTAAGGCTGTGACAAATGGATAAAGAAAAAGAGTAAAAGAAATGAAAAACAGCCAAGAGCATTAAATACTCTTAGCTGCTTAACCAATATAGTTTTGGGTTTTCAAGTCAAAACTATATTGCCAATAGGGGTTTGCCTACCTCTTGCATTGCGGTCACCGCATGAAATAGACGATATATACTAGACGCTGCGATCTATTAGAGCTGTGACAAACAAACGGTTGAAAAGACCGTTGCTATGGGAGTTAATCTTCCTTAGGCCGCTAGGACGACCGCTTTTAAGCCAAAGCGAGCTCGGATATTAAAAGGCACAGGCAATCATCAAAAATTGGCTCATAAGAACCACTTCCTTTCAGTTAAAAAAGGTTTTGTGATTACTTTGATTATAGAAGATATGGTTTTGAAAGTCAATGAATATATTCAGCTTAAAGAGGTAGGGAGACCATGAAAATTTATGAAAATATTAAGAAGAAATGTAAGGAAAAAGGCGTTAGTATTGCCAAGCTGGAACGAGCTGTAAAACTTTCCGTAGGGAGCATATCCCACTGGAGAGTATCGGACCCCAAATTGAGTAATGTAAAGGCAGTAGCTGATTACCTTCAATGTACTATAGATGAGTTGCTGTAGAGAGGTGGAGACTATATGGCAAGAAAAATAATAAGATACCAGACAGATGGAAACTGGATAGGAAGTATTAGATTTAATAGTCAAACAGAAGAAAAAGAATTTGAATCAACTAGCTTATGTCCAAAAAATATATTGCATAAGGAGAAACTAAAAAAGAACACTCCTCTTCGATATGAATTGGAGTGTTCAGAAATAGTAAAAGGTCCTATAAAAATCACATTAGAGATTTTCTAAGTTTTGTCTAAGTAAAGCAGTTATTTAGGATGAAAGGAGTCTAGCATGGATGATTTAATGACCAGGTTAAAAGCCTTAGACAATGTAATGGATCGTGTAGAGTTATTGCCAGATATTGCACCACTCGATGTGGCAGCGGTTGCCTTAGGGTATACGAAAGCAAGATTGATGGCTGGTGGTAAATCAGGGGATTTACCGTATGTAGAGGTAATCCACAATCGTGAAACAAACACACATACATACTCAGTCATTAAACCACGGCTATTAGCATATTTACGTGGAGATGACATTGGACGTGAACGTACGATTGTCCTAGTTACACCAGATGGAATTATGCCATCGCAATCGTATCTGAAACGGTTACTTGGCAATGATTAAAAAAAGAAAAAAGGCTATATGTACTATATGCGATGAAAGGGATAAACAAACTAGAGCCTATGTGCATTGTAGCCAGGTGGATAACATTATATGTATGGAGCATTGTGAAAGATGTCGTTATCTAAAAACATCTATGGGGCAATGGAGGTGTACCTATGAGAAATCATGAGATATATGCTGATGAAGTTACTGACTCAAAAACATTTATAAGTGCTGAAAGAGTGACTATAACAAAGTTAACGTATGTAGAAAATAATAATCCCCTCTTCCCTAATAGAACTATCGTTGAGTATTGGGAAGAAGGGAGAATGGTTTACAAGGTTGATCCGTTAGATGATTTACGAGATATCATTTCTTTAGCAGAAAGTATGGAAAGCTCCATTAGTAATAAATGAGTAAGTGCCTCTATAAAAGTTTTTAGGTCTGAAATATCTTTATCAGGCCACTTTATAGAAGTATGAACATGATCATTACCTAGCCAATTAGAAGCAGTAGCAAGGGATCTAAGATTTTCATTTGGTATTAATTTAATGTTTTGAGATAACGTAGAGTTTTTAATTTTTTCAATATCATTTGGATTGATAATCGATAGGTAATCTTGTAGAAGATATTCCAATGCTTTACGTAATCCCATACCGACTAAATGATGAAGTCCATAATGCTCAGCCATTAGAGACTGCTTATACACCTCTAAAAATCTCTCTGATATATCTGTTAAGCTACTTTCATTAGAAATAGATATTTTAAAAGGTGGTGTATAAGGTCTAGCTCCAAATTCTGGTAAATCAACACCATAGATAAAATTAGAGTGTTGTATGTACTCAGTGATGAAATATTTAGAACAGTTTGGGCATTGATGTACAACAATAAACGAGTAGGTGTTTTTAATATACTCTACATCAGAAATAAACAAATTTTGAGGTTGAATACCATAGTTACAGCAGGGACAAATCTTGGGGTCAGGTGCTATTACTTTTTTGGGAATAGAGTTAGGGAAAATAACAGTAATTTTAGACATATAATCACACTCCTTTTAATTTAGTATATCACAGAAAGGAAAAGAAAAATGGAAACTATAAAGGCAGTATTGAAATGGATTGGCAAACAGTATCTTTGGTTAGTCGATATAAGGGATAACACATTATTAAAAATCGCATTGTTAATAGCAGGTAGTTGTCCTGTAATCTGTTGGGTAGTTAATCCTCGTAATGAACAGTATATCTTTATGGCTTTATTGATGTGGAGTGTCATAGCTGTAGCATTGACATACATGCGCATAGCAGAACACTACGAGGAACGAGAAGCTGTACTATTGCAAGGGATTAAGGTTGTCCATATTGTGGCGGAAGAGATTCGTATCGAAAAACGGTACCCTGTTACAAATCAATATTACGAAGCTATTACAAAAGAGGTGGCAGAACATGAAGAAAATGAAATGCATTAAGTGCGGTTTGGATATCACCAACAAAGGTGGGTTATATATTCGTGAGGATGGGAAAGTTATTAAAGTATGTAAAGATTGTCATCAAAAACATCTTAAGGAGAGAGCACATGCAAGATTTAATGCAAGAGTTACAGCAATTACGAAGTGAATTGAATACGGCATTAGCTTTATTGAAAGAACGAGGCATCAAGTTAGCAGAAACGGAACGTGCTTATAAGTTGGCCAAGGCGAGAAAAATTGAAGAAGAACGAGATAAAAAGACAGCCGTTTCATTGATTCGTGAATTAGTCATTGGGGATGTGTCTGTTAGTCAGTTACGAATGGAACGAGATAAGGCAAGAGTCATGTATCGTTCCGTAGACGAAGCGATAAATATTAAAAAGTTAGAGTTACGTATTGTAGAATCACAGATTGGACGGGAATGGCATGCTTAAGAGAACTCCATTACAAAGAAAAACGCCGTTACGAGCAAAGACTGCTTTATCTAGGGGAACATCACAATTAAAAAGAACTCCACTAAAGACACGAAGTAAAAAACGAAATCAATATGAGTATGAATTAAACAAGATGAGAGATTTAGTAAAAGCAAGGGATCATCACAGCTGTATTATCTGTGGAGCTCCAGCACAAGAGATTCATCATATAGAACCTCGTTCAAATGGTGGAACGAATGATCTAGATAATTTATGTTGTGTATGTTGGTATTGTCATCATGCAGTAGTGCATGGTCCAGAGTCCAAAGCTATCAAGAAAGTATTAAAGGAAAAAGTAGCGGAGCGAAGTGCATAAAAAAAGACCACTTAGCGGGAACTAAGTGGTCTCATATATCCATATGTAGATACAACCTTATTTATAGTATACCACATATGGTAGAAGAAATACAGAGAAATAGTAGATTTTCAAAGAAAAATGATATAGATATTAGGACTAAAATAAAAGGCTGAAAGGCCTTGTATTGACTAGATATGTATATTATTTTTTCGACCATATGAGGTACTGATGAGATATCGAAAAAAAGTATACGGAAAAACAATGTGTGAAGTTACAGATTACCATACAGGAAGAACGTATAAAAAACAAAGTGTACGACAAAAGAAAGAAAAGATTACACCACTGCAAATGGCATTGCAGAATCAAAAGAATGCAGAAGCACAGTTGCGTATGTTAATAGATATCAATTTTCATGAAGAAGATTTTTATATTACTCTCACCTATGAAATAGAGCCTACTTTAGAGCAAGCCAAAAAAGATATTACGTTGTTCATCAAAAAACTGCGCAGAAGGTATGCAAAGCTAGGACAACCGTTGAAGTATATCTACACTTGCGAAGGAGAACGTAGGATACACTTTCATATACTAGTGAATCGAATACAAGATATGACGGTGAAAGAGTTAAAAGGGTTATGGCCTCAAGGATATTCTAAAAAAGAAGCCTATCAAGGTGAGTGGCGTGATGCAGTTCGAGTTGCAAGTTATTTTGTTAAGGAAAGTGATCGTAAGTTAGAGGCTACTGGTTTTAAACGTAAATGGGTATCTAGCCAAAACTTGGAGAAACCAAAAGTAAAAAAAGAGCGATTACAAGCAAATACCTGGGCAGAAGTCATCACTCCACCGAAAGGATACTATGTAGAGACTGATAGCATTGTAGAAGGAGTGAGTTTGACTGGATATCCATATCGATTTTATCGGCTCATAAAAATTGAGGAACCGAAGAAGAATCATACATTATGGAAAGCAAAAGGGTTGAATACACTTAACAATAGAGTTCATGTAGAACGATGTTATACATAAAGGAGGTTATTATGGAAAACAATCAGATCGTGTTAGTAGGGTATGCAGTGAAAGATGCAGAACTACGTTACACGAAAACAGGTAAAGCAGTGTGTTTATTTTCGATGGCAACGAATAAACGTATTTCAGATGATAAGGAGATTAGTTCCTTTCATAATGTCGTGGCATGGACCTATGCGGAAGAAGTAGGGATTATACAAAAAGGGCAGCCTGTGATTGTGGTAGGTAGTGTACAAACTAGATCCTATGAAAAAAATGGAGAGAAACGATACATCACAGAAGTAATCGCAGAACGGGTGGGAATACAATTGGTAAAGCAAAAAGATGTAGGCAGCCACTATGATGCTTTTACCAAAAATGATGAGGAAATTCCGTTTTAGAAAGGAGTCAGCATGGGAAGACCCAAGGAGTATAAGAAAGCAAGAACATGTAAGCATGCCAATATCGTTACTAAAACTGGTGGAGTATTTACTACACGTGAATGTCCAGAACGAAATATAAATTTATATATAGAGGGAAAGGGGTACATTGTGAATGCTAATCGGTGCACAAAATGTAAAGCCTATAAAGCAAGAACCTAAGATAAATCCTAATGCAGGCACACTAAGATATTTTAATGCTAAAAACAAGCAAAACTTTACCACCGTAGCATTTATAAGTAGGGTTATGAGAGATATTATAGAGCCACTGCATTTAGAAAAAGAAAACAAAAAAATGGCGAATATGTGTGCCACCCTAGCGCATAAGTTGATGATCAATTTAGTTGATGGATTAGATGAAGATGCAAAACGAGAAATCGTAAGGGCTATAGGGCGGTACGACATAGAAATTGTTCAGAAAGGGACTATTGATGATGCGGAAATCCGAGAGCAAGAGGGATACCTAAGTACCTTAGCAGAACATGCCCTACAAGGTAGTTGCCTATCCTGCACAAAGGAAGGGAACGATATAGAGAATTGTGAACTACGGGTAGCCATGCTTTATGTGGAGGTACCTGTGTTCGATGAGACGTGTCCTAGTGGGCGATGTCCTTATAAAGTAGAGTGCTAAGAGGAGGGGACGCTATGGATACAAGTTAAAGTTACCGTGGTACTTTTAAATTACTATTGTTATGGACAAGGAGATTAATCATGGAATTAGAAAATACAGTGCAACCAAGTGTAGAAGAAAATAAAGTGGAAGAAACCCATACAGAAGAGACACATACAGAAGAACATAAAGCGGAGGAAGTAGGCAATGTACAACCACCGACAGAAGAACCGCCAACAGTAGAACCACCAAAAGCAGAAGAAACCACAACGGTAGAACCGCATACTGCGGAAGCGGATACTCCGTCACAACCTGTGGTAAATACAGAAAATAAAGAAACAGCACCTACAGCTAATGGGATGTTTATTAAGGTAAAACGTGTACATAAGGATGCCATCTTACCTACTTATGGAACTGAAGGAAGCGGCGCATTAGATTTCTATGCAGCAGAAGATGTCACTGTGTGGGAGGAACGTACATATCGAATTGGCTTAGGTGTGGCATTAGAAGTACCAGTAGGATATGTATTGCAATTAGTACCACGTAGTTCTATGGGTGTGGATACACCATTACGTATGCCTAATTCGATGGGGGTTATTGATTCGGATTATCGTGGAGAAGTGGCAGCTATTTATGTCAATGATGAAACCAAAGGCATGATTCCTTACCAAATCAATAAGGGCGATAGAATTGCACAAGGGTATTTAGTAGCAACCCCAAAAATTAATCTTGTTGAAGTAGAAGAATTATCTGACACAGACCGAGGAGAAAAAGGCTTTGGTTCGACTGGGAAATAAACGTAGATGATCACTAGCGCATGAGATTAGGAACAACATTTTGAAAATAAACTAAAGTTATGGGAAGGGGAGGTGATGCAATGCTCATTCGTAAAATAGCGGTAGTTGGTAGCACAAAAACATTTGATTATGTAAAAGAAAATGATGCAGGCGGAAAATCTGTATACTCTATGACGGCACGAGAAGATGGACGTGAATCATTTTATAACGCTTGGAAAGCATTGGTAAGCATTGTAAATAGTCATATGAGATCAGAACGAGGAGACTATATATTTCTTGGTGTCACATTGATTATTAAACGTCTAGAAATCAAATATATGGAAGCGGTTGTTGGTGGAAAAATAACGCAAGTACCAAGTGATGTTAGATTTAGCGGAACTGCAATGACAAAAGATGGTAGCTTTAAATACGTTACAGACTGGATAGAACTTGAGGAAAAGGAGCTTATACTAGTGAACAAAATGCTCAATGAAACCAAATCATATATACAGGGAAGACGAGCACAAGAGCAACTCTTTGAAAGTGAATAATCATTTGATATCGAAAGGGATATGCTAGAATGATAAAACGATGTAAGCGATGTGAAAAACTCTTTGATGGCTCTGCAAGACAAATCTATTGCCCAAACTGTGTTAAGACTAATCGTGCAGTAAAGGAAAGAGCAAGTAGAGTATCCCAACAAAGGGCGTCTGCCTATAATTTACTAAGTGAGGAGCCTTGTGTAGATGTTTATCATGGGCGCATGTCAGAAGAAGAAAGACATTGTATGCTAGAGAAGCAAAAGAAATTTCGTGAAGCAAGACTTAAGAAGGAAACACTTAGGAGAACCTATGAAGAAAAAGTCTAACTATAAAAATGGGTTGGCACCATGTCCATTTTGTCGGAATCAAGAGGTGCGTACTGTTATAGGTGTAGGCACGGGAGTACGACATAATATGGTAGTGTGTGATGTTTGTGGTGCTACTGTATCCTTTGAAGATAAACCGCAGTATTTAGCCACGGCAAAGGCTTGGAATAGTAGATAACGATAAGGTGGTGATTCAATGCATATAAAACTAAAAAAGCAAGTAGAGTGGTATTTGTATCACTACCAAGATATAAAACGTGCTGTTTTACAAGCTAGGTTAGATCCAGTAAAAAAGAAAGCTGGAGGTGGATGGATACAAGACCCTACGGGACAAGAAGCGGTGTCAAATATAACGCCCCTACGAGAGGTGTATATTGTTGACGGTAAGGCAAGAATACATATTGATTATCCAGAACGAGTAGTAGAAGCGGTTGAGTCTTGTGAATGTGAATTAAATGTAGTACTAAGAGAGCTATGTGAACGCAAGTATTATGGGAAACAACGGTCTATTAACTGTATGATTGCAATGGGGTTAACAAGAGATGTATATTATGCAGCTATTAATGAACTGTTGCAAATTATGTCGTTATATATGGTAGAACATCGAGTATTAAAAATATCAAAAAAGTAGGCGACAAAATCGAAAAAAAGTGTGATATAGTAATAGTATGTGATGGGTATAACCTACATAAGGCGTTCATTACATAATTACAAGTACACATCAAATCAGGACTTTTAGCACATAGTCTTTAAAGAATGTGCTTTTTTCATGCCAAAATATTTCAAATCTAGGAGGTGAGGAATTGTGTTAACTGAGCAACGGAAACGATTTGTCAAAGAATATATGGCATTAAAATGTAAAAATATGAGACAGGCAGCAATTAATGCAGGCTATAGTGAAAAGTCAGCTCAGCAACAAGCCTCTAATCTTATGAAGGATAATGAAGTGTTGGCATACTTACAAGCCTGTAAGGATGATATGGATAGAGAGTTACGGGAAGCCTTTGTATTTGAAGCCAAAGAAGCCTTTCGTGTCATGTGTAATATCCTAAAAGATCCTAAGACAAAACCACGAGAAAGAATTACAGTGGCAAAAGACTTTTTAGACAGAGCTGGGTATAAACCTGTGGATAAAACAGAACTGACAGGAAAAGATGGTGGCGCTTTACAATTAGCCATTGGATGGGAGGGACAAGGTGAAGAGGATTAACATAACAATTCCATACACACCAAGACCCTTGTGGAGAGATTTCATACATCCAGCTATAGAAACACATCGTTTTAATGTGATTGTCGCACATCGAAGGTTTGGAAAAACGGTAGCTACCATTAACCATGTGATAAAAATGGCGATACAAAATAATTTGCCATCACCGCAATATGCATATGTGGCGCCATTACGAACGCAAGCTAAGCTAATTGCTTGGTCGTATTTGAAGTTTTATACCAGTGTCATACCAGGTATACGGGTGAATGAAAGTGAATTATATGTAGAGTTACCAACCAAACATAGGAGCCGTGCAGGACCGAGAATTTATATCCGAGGGGCAGATAACCCAGATAGTTTACGTGGGTTGTATTTAGATGGTGTAGTACTAGATGAATACGCTCAAATGAAACCTGAAGTGTTCGATGAAATTATTCGTCCAGCCTTATCTGATAGAACGGGATGGGCTATATTCATAGGAACTCCTAAAGGGCAAAATCGGTTCTATGAACTATTTTTAAAAGCACAGAAATTACAAGAAGATTCCAATTCGGGGTGGTATACATGTATGTATACAGTTGATGATAGCCAGATCATACCAAAAGAAGAGTTAGAAGCAATGATGGTCGAGATGACAGAAAATTCCATTCGACAGGAGCTCTATTGTGATTTCACAGCTAGTGCAGAAAATGTATTGGTGAGTATTGATGATATTAACATGGCCATGAAGCGGACTGTATCACCACGAGATATACAATATAGTCCGCTCGTGTTGGGGGTAGATATTGCACGTTTTGGTGACGATGCAACCACAATTGCAATTCGTAAGGGATTAGTTGCCTATAAGCCACTGCGGTACAAGGGACTAGATAACATGCAAATTGCTAATATTGTGGCTGGGCTTATCCAAGAGAATAAGCCTAGGGCAGTCTTTATAGATGCTGGTCGAGGTGAAGGAGTAATAGACCGTCTACGGCAGATGGGTTACCGTCACATTATCGAAGTACCATTTGGAAGCCAAGCATCGAAATCGGAACGATTTGTCAATAAACGTGCTGAAATGTGGTATGAAATGGCCCAATGGATAAAGCAAGGAGGAAGTTTGCCAGATGATGGCTCACTGCGAGCTGATCTAGCAACACCAACCTATAGTTTTGATACCAGAGGACGTATTGTACTAGAAAGTAAGGACAAAATTAAAGAGCGATTAGGACATTCGCCAGATAAAGGTGATGCCTTAGCTCTTACATTTGCGTATACAGTGCCACAAGAGGACATGTATACGCAAGTAGCACCACCAATGGCCAATACAAAATATAATCCATTTGGTTAAGAATAAGGAAAGGAGTGGATAGTATGTGTGGTGGATTTGTAGGAAAATTATTAGGGGTTAAACAGCCAGAGGTGCCAGAGATTAAACCTCCAGCACCATCACCTACAGTAGAAAATAATGAGGTAGATGATGATACGATGGCGAAAGAAAATCAACGTAAAAAACGTGGGTTCTCCTCAACTCGTACAACAGATACATTATTGTCTAGTGCAGGGCGTAATAAATTAGGATAAGGTGATTCTATGAGCTTATTGGCTAGAGCTCCAACAGGAGCGAAATTTAAAGAGCTAGGCAATACAAAAGAAGTCAGTCAAAAGGTAGAGCATCTATTTGATGCACAGCAATCACATGTAAAAGTATGGCGTGAAATTAAGAAATATCAGTTACCTTTCATAGGTAAATTGAATGACAAAAATGGGAAAGCCATTGATTATGATACCAGTCATTTGTTAGATAGCTATGCATCACATTGCAATGATATTTTTGCTAGTGGAGTTATGAGTGGATTAACACCGCCAAGCAGACAATGGTTCAAACTAACATTGGCCAATAGTGGATTACAGGCAAATCATGAAATGTCAGCAGTCTTAGATCAACGACATGAGATCATGCAAGCTATTTTTGGAAAGAGTAACTTCTATATAGGATGTTACCAAGCGTATCAAGAATTAGCCTATGGGCAAGCTGCTATGGGTATATTTAGAGATACACGAACAGGGATCCGTGTAGAACAGTTTACCATTGGCACCTATGCCATGAGTGTAGGTGGTAATGGTATCGTAGATACATTTACTGTGAAGCGGGCTATGACCTTAATGCAGATTGCAGAACAGTTTAGCGTGGAATCTATGCCACCTGGAATGCAGGACTTACTTCGTAATCATACATACAGTGCAGATACATACACTGTATATTGGTTAGTAGAACCTAATCGGGACTATGTAAATGGTAAAATCGGTAAACGGCATATGAAATATCGGAGCTATTATTGGCTAGAAGGGGAAGAAACCTTTTTAGAAGTAGGTGGATTCAACACCTTTCCTGTATGTGTAGCAAGATATCAAGTAGTAGGAAATGAAACCTATGCTGTTGGTGCTGGGTGGTATGCCAATGATGATGTAAAGATGTTACAAACTCTGATGAGTGATAGATTGCGAGCGGTAGAGTTAATGGTAAAACCGCCAATGCAAGTATCCTCTTCGCTAGCGTATAATGTGAACCTGATTCCAGGGGGAATTACAACCACAGATAACCCTAATGATGTGGTAAAGCCCTTGTTTGATGTAAACATGCAATTGGGACCATTGGGTGAAATTGTCATGGAAACACGTGAGAATATTAAGCGATGTTATAATGCAGACCTATTCTTGATGTTAGAACAGCTAGATAGCGGTCAAATGACGGCACGAGAGGTCATGGAGCGAACACAGGAAAAGTTACAACAATTAGGTCCTGTAGTTGAAAGATTACAATACGAGTTTTTAAATAATGTAATTGAACGCACCTACGCTATTTTATCAGATGCGAAAATATTCCCACCAATACCAGAAGAACTAAGGGAAACGTTATCAGATAAGGAAATTAAAGTAGACTTTACGTCTCCATTAGCACAAGCGCAAAAATTGGCAGGATTAACTACTATCGAACAAGCATTTGGTTTTGCCATGAACATGATGCAAGTATATCCAGAGGTGAAAGCAAAAATTAACCCAATAGGACTTGTTAATGAATACTTTAAGTATTTAGGTGCACCTGCTGCGATGTCTTTTAGCGATGAAGAGACACAAGCTAAGATAGAGGCAGAACAGCAAGCTATGATGGCACAACAAGAACAAATGCAACAACAACAGATGTTGGAACAAGCCCCTAATCTAGCGAAAGCGACAAAGGATATGGCGGAAGCAGCGAATACTAATCAATCAGTAGTAGGAAATTGGCTAGGTATGCCAGGATTAGGTGGTGAAGAATGATAGAGTATGGTGTCAAGAAGAAAGATGAACTCATTCGAGAGATTCGACAGATGGAAATTCAGAATCGGGATCGCAAGGGGTTAGAAGCTGTATTGGGTACCGAAGAGGGGCGTTGGTTTCTCATGCGGTTACTAGATACATGCTGTATCATGCAGACTACTTTTACAGGCAATTCCCAATCATTCTTTAATGAAGGAAGACGGTCTGTAGGCATAGATATAGTAAAGAATATTGCTACATTACTTGGTGTAAAAGGTATAGAGCAAAAGCAATTAGCGGAGCTAGAATACATTCAACATCAAGAGCGTATTAATGAATTGATAACAAGAAAGGTGGGAGAGTCAAATGGATAATGAATCCACAAATACAGTGACACAAGAACCAAATACAGAGGTACAAGATACTCATGATAACACAAATAGTACAACGGATACCTCAACACATTCTGCGGACACTGCTAATACGACAGAACAAACTACAGGAGCACCTGATAGATATGACTTTACCAGTTTATTAGGTGAAGGGGAAAGTATTGATGAGCAGAATGCGGAGGCCTTTGGTGAAATTCTTCGTAACATTGGTGTATCTCAAGAAGGTGCGGAGCAAATCGCTAAGTTTGGTATGGGCTATCTACAAACTATGGGAGATGCCTTGCTGAATCATATTGATGGATTACAAGAGGCACAAGCAGAAAGTTGGAAAGAAGAAACTGTAAAGGAATTAGGTTCCAATTTTGATACCACCATTGCTAAAGCAGGAGCGGGTATTGAATACCTAGAAAAAGATATTCCCAATCTGCGAGAGGTGCTCATGGTGAATGGCATTGGGAATAATATAGCCCTAGTAAAGGCATTTGCTACGATTGGCGATCTAGTAGCAGAAGATGCAGGCCGTTTAAGTGGATATGGCAGCGGATCTGGAGTAGAGTTTTATGACAATACTAATTTTGATGCATATAAGAATAAATAAAGGAGTGATGAATTATGCCAACATTTGGTACAGAAGCATTAACGTTAATGGATTTACATAAACGATATAAAGGTTCTAAAGATGGAATTGATAGTATTATTGAGGTGTTAAACCAAGCTAATCCTATCATGCAAGATTTACGTTTCAAAGAGGGTAACTTACCTACTGGTAACTTAACAACACAACGCACAGCATTGCCAAACCCTCACGTACGTGCGATTAACCGTGGTGTGCCAAACACCAAATCTAGCACTAGACAAGTAACAGATACGGCCGCAATGCTTGAAGACCGTTCTAGTGTAGATGTAAAGTTGCTTATGTTATCTAATGACCCAATGCGTTTTCGACAAACAGAAGATGCAGCACATATTGAAGGCTTTGGTCAAACCGTGGCAAGTATGTTGTTCTACGGCGATACAGATATCAATGTGGGCGAGTTTAATGGGTTAGCTAAACGATATAATGTGTTATCTACAGATAAAACGCACTATGGATACCAAAATGTTAATATGGGTGGCACTGTAGCTGGTAAGTGTGGATCGATTTGGATTGTATGTCATGGTGATGATGGTGTCATGGGGATTTATCCTAGAGGATCTAAAGCAGGATTAACTAAAAAAGACTTAGGTGAGACTGATGCGGTTGATTTTGAAGGAAATAAATTCCGAGTAGTAGAAACGTTATTTAGTTGGGATGTAGGGCTTACGGTAGCAGACCCACGCCGTGTAGCGGCTATCCGTAATATTGATGTTAGTCAATTGGCTAGTGCTACAGCATCTCAACGTCAAAAATTTATTGAATCCTTTATTTATGCGAAGGGTCGTCTTCGTAATTTAGATAGTGGACGTATTAAACCAGTGGCATATGTACCACAGGAGATTAAAACAGCATTAGAAATAGCATTAACGGATAAAAACAATATTCATGTAACACGTCAAGAGGTTATGGGTGAAATGCCAAAAATTTATGTAGCAGGTATTGAAGTAAAATCTTGTGATGTACTTCGTACAGATGAAGACCCAATCGCCAATGTATAGGTCAAGGAGGTATTACAATGATTACAGATTTTGAAAACACATTTTTCCCTGGTGAAGAAAGTTATAACTCAACGGGAACTACCATTTATTCTGATGTAGTAGATACTGTGAAAGAAGGTGATGCCTACAATCAGTTATATTTGGCAATGAATAATTTAAAGGGTACCTCTGGGCAATTAACAGTTGAATTACAAACGAGTGATTCTGCATCCTCTACGTTGTTAAAGAAACGTGTGGCAGGTCAACAACCGCCGAATGTAACGATTACGAGCCCAACGGTATTAGGAACGTATAAATTAGATGCCAAAAAGGGATCTAAATTAACGGTCTTATTGCCATACGGATTGAAGCGGTATGTACAATTAAAGGTAACAGCTAGTGCAAGTATCAATTCCAATGTATTATTTGCTGCCTTAACACCAGATATTGATTTACGATAAGATGAACTACAGGGCTACCTTCGGGTAGTCCTTTTCATATATAGAAAGAGGTACAATATGACGGAAACAGACCTCTGTAATATGGCTCTTTCACATATAGGAGAGGGCCTAATTACGAGTTTAGATGATGACAATGAAACAGCACGTATCTGCAATCAATACTATCATCATGCTAGAAGATTAGTTTTGTCTCAATATGTGTGGGGATTTGCAAGACGTGTGGAGCCATTAGCAAACATACAGGTAGAAACTTATACAGGTGGATATAGACACACATATTTATATCCAGAGCACGCTTTACGAATATATCGAATTATACAAGATACTGAAATACGGAATGGACTGTATACGAGTTACAGTGTAAAAGATATACCTAATTACGAAGTGTTTAACCTAGATAGCAGTACAAAGGCGATTGGAACTAATATGACAAAAGCCTATGTAGATTATATATTTGATGTAAATGATCCCGATATATTTCCACCTATCTTTGTTGAAGCACTTACACGATTCTTGGCAGCAAGTTTAGCACAATCTCTTGTTGGTAATATGGAAATGTATAGATCGCAGTTCCAAATTTATCAAGGGGCCTTACTAGAAGCTAAGAACATAGTTGCATCTGAACGTCAATTTGATTTAGAACTGCCAGTAGGATATATCGAGTCAAGGAGAGCAACATGAGTACAGGCAATATGTATGTAGTACAGCACTCTTTTACAACAGGAGAAATATCACCTGAGATAGAAAACCGAAGTGATTTAGATAAATATAGAAGTGCTGTACTGATGGCAAAAAACTGCATCATACGTCCTTACGGTAGTATTTGCAAACGGAATGGAACAAGATTTATAGGAGAAGCAAAGTATCCAAATCGAAAAGTAAGGCTTGTACGCTTTGTATATCCTGAGCCTATCTTTTTAGAAGTGGGACACTTGTACATTCGTATATGGAAAAACGATAGATATACAGGTATAGAGTTAATAACACCTTATGAAGAATCGATATTGAATGAGTTAGATTTTAATCAGTCAGCAGATACATTCTTTATTTGTAGTGGGTTGCATCCTATCCATATCTTGCAAAGAATTGGTAATCAATGGGAGTTTAAGATATTTGATTTGGTAGCACCACCATTTGAGGATATCAATACGGATAGAACTCATAAACTAAAATATATACGTTCTAGTAATAAGGTCATATCTACTAAGGGGATGTTTAAAGAAGGCATGGTGGGACAAGTTATCAAGCTTAAACATCGCATGCCAGCCGAAATTAAAAAAATGACAGGGAGAGCAGAGTATATTAGTGATCGATATGATGAGGAAGCGGGATATGAAGAGACTGGATATGAATCTATGGATATAGGGGCCTATGCAGATGACACAGATAAAGAGTGGAAAATAGTAACCCATGGAGCCTGGAGAGGAACTATTACAATACAAAAAAAGGATAGTACGGAGACTACAGAGTGGGAAAACTATCGTCAATATAGCTCGGATAGAGATTATAATGTTACTGAAACAGGGAGTTTTAATAGAGGTACTCAATTACGTATACAAAGTGAAGTTGATGGTGGTGATGTGGTCATTGATTTTACAATAAAGCCATATGATCAATATGGTATGGTAGTTATTAGTCGATTCATTTCACCTACAGAAGTTGAGGCAAAAGTATTAAAACCTATAGGAAAAGAAACAGAAACATCAGAATGGCAGCTTTCATCATGGGGGAAATCAGTAGGCTATCCTAGAATGAGCACATTTTTCCAAGATAGGCTAGTATTAGGCGGCTCGAAATCAAATCCCTATAAGTTGTGGTTTAGTCGTACAGGTGATTATCCTAATTTTGAAGTGGAAAAAGCAGATGGAAATGTAACAGATGATAGTGCTATTACATTAGGACTTATAAGTCGTGCTGCATTTAATATTGTACATATGATATCAGCACAAGACTTAATTGTACTAACAGATGGTAACGAATGGATTATCAGTGGTTCAGAAGCCATTAAACCATCAAAGGTAGTACCACGTTCACAGACTCAACATGGAGCATCAAACTGTGACCCACAATATATAGGGAATCGTCTAATTTATGTGCAAAAAAGGTCTTCATCGGTACGTGATATGGGATATACTTATGAATCGGATAACTATAATGGGATTGATTTAACATTATTGGCCAAACATTTAGTAAATCAACATAGTTTGTTAGATAGTACGTTTGCCCAACAACCAGATAGCATTTTGTATTATGTACGTGACGATGGTAAGCTAATTGCTTTAACGATCATTAAAGAGCAAGATGTCACTGGCTGGGCTCACCATGAAACAAAAGGTGGAGTATTTGAAACGATTTGTTCTGTAGCAAATGGTAATGAAGATAGTGTATATACAGTAGTGAAGCGGACTGTATCGGGGCAAGAAAAACGATACATTGAACGATTAGATAGTCCAGTAGATAGTAAAGACGTATCTAGTTATACTACGTTAGATTGCTCAGTTACCATCACAAATAATACTCAAACTAGTATACGTGTAGAACATCTCAAAGGAATGGATGTAGTTCTATTACTTAACCATTCTGATGTACACCAGGTGCAAGTAGGTCAAGATGGAACAGTAACACTGCCTTACGTAGCCAAAGATATTGTTATCGGTATTCCGATCGAATGTAAAATTGTATTACCACAGGTGTATATGGACATGAAAGACGGAACACTCCAATCTCGGACAGTACGAAGTAATAGTATGATATTACGACTTAGAAATAGCCGAGGTGGAAAAGTAGGCGTTACTTTTAATAGAGGGATGGATTTAATCGGTGATGCCAGTCTTATACAAAATGGTAGCACTATGTATACGGGAGATGTAAATATTAATATCCCAACACAGGGGAAAGGATATGCTACAGATGCGAGCGTATGTATATTACACGATGATCCATTTCCATTTAACCTATTATCTGTAGTACGGGATGTTTCTATCGGAGGAGGTACGCTTGCAAGGTACAATAATAAAACGCAGTGGTAAGGCGAATGATAAGAGACTCTTAGGAGACTTGGTAGAGTTAGCGAAACGTCTACGAACAATTGATGTTATAGAATGCATGGCCATGGGAGCAGATAATGCTACTCATGGTCTTTTACTATCCACAGCATGCAGTGCGCAATGGTGGATAGAATACGAATGTATAGATGGAGTAGAGTCGCCTATATGGGCCTATGGAATAGGAGATGAATACCACACAGGGTTAGGGTACTGCATATGGTTTCTAGGGAGTCAACGATTACAGGAAAGTAAATATTGCCAACGCTATTTCTTAGAGGAAAGTAAACGAATTATTAATGAATGGCAACAGCAAGGATCCCTATGGAATTGTATATCCAAGGATAATAAAGCATCTATACGTTGGTTACGATGGTTAGGCGCTACATTTATAGAAGGAGTCAATTTACCAGAGGGATTTCTATTGTTTACATTGCCAAAGAAAGGAAGTGAATAGTATGTGCATGCATCCTTTGGCTATGCTAGGGATACAAGCGATTAGTGGCATGATGGGGGCTAAGGCAGAAACTAAAGCACAAGTAGCTATGTACGAAAATCAAGCTAAACTAGCAGAATACAATACAAAGATGAGTGAACGAAAAGCAGAACAAATAGCAGATAATGCAGGACGTGAACAAAAGAAACTAACGGAGAAAATGCGATTAGCATTAGGTCAAAATAGAAATGAAGCGGGTGCATCTAGTCTTATGGCTACGGGATCTGTACAGGATGTGATGGATAGTAGCCATGATTCGTATGTAGCGGATAGTTTACAACTTTTACAGAACCAAAGAAATGATGTAGATTCACAAGCATTACAAACATGGAATTATAGGAATCAGGCTGCTAATGCGTATGCTGGAATACAAAGTGCAAAGCAAGCCGGAAGAATGAAAATGCTAGGCACTCTATTGAGTACAGCCGCCTCAGTACAATCGTATTTAAGCGATTATGGAAAGGTAGAAAGCCCAACAAGCACTTCCTATGTGAGTCCTACAAGAACATTTGGCCCAGGAGCAAGTGGCAATGCAAATCCCTATGGTTTTACATCGGCTAATAGTATGTTTAGTAACTTTACTACTCCGAAAGGAATTATAAGCAATAAGGCGGTAGGTATGGGAGCAGTTAAGCCTAACTACTTAGACCATATCTCAAGCGTTAAGAATTGGTGGAGATAACTATGAGATTAGAATCATATAATGAGCAAGTTAAACCAAATACAGGTCCTAGTGGTGGACTGCAAGGAAGTGGAAGTATAGAAGCTTATGGTGGACAAATTGCTAGTGGTCTACAAGCCTTTCAAAAAGGAGTGAACGATCTATATAATGTGCAGTTAAAAAAGATAGATACTGAAATGAAGCTGCAACAAATGAATGCGGAAACCGATTATAATAACCGCATTGCTGACCTTATGTACAACGACAAAACAGGACTTGCCTATACGACATTACAAGATGCATCTAATTCCGCAGAGAGATTTCGCCAAGAAGAAGCAAAAATACGTGAGGACATATCTTCAAAGTTACAGTTTAAACGTTCACAGCAAGGCTTTTTACAACATGCAGACCAATCGTGGTTACAGAATAATACAAAAATGGAGAGTCATGAGCGTGAACAAGGTGATAAGTATAGAGATGTATCTGTAGCAAACTTTATTACTAGTTCAGCAAAAGTGGCACAGTTAGGATATACCAAGATGGATATTGTTAAAAGCCAATTAGATAACGTTTATAAAAAGATTGATGAGATGTATGACTATGAAGGTGAAGAAGCTGTTCGTGCTAGAAAGGATAAAGCTACAGAAGAGTTGTTACAAGGCGTATTACATGTAGCAGGCACTGAAAAGAACAATCAAGCAATCGATGGAATTATTGATGTGGCAAAAGATGCAGGAATGATGCCGGAAAAGTATAAAAAGTTTGAAGAAGCAGCGAAAGAGTTTAAGGTTAATGCTGTACTAGAAGATGAAGTTCATCTAAGAGATGTTCTAACAAAAAATAACAATGATGCAAAAAAAGCAGCTTTGTATATGCTGGAAAAAGAAAACCCATATAGTAAGGGAAGTGGTGAATATGGAGCGCTAAAAAAAGCAGTAGCAATGCATGAAAGTGGTAATGACCCTAATGCAAGAAATCCATCTGGAGCGTATGGGCTATATCAAATTATGCCAGATAATTGGCCAGAATGGTCTAAACAAGCTGGAGTTGAGAATAGACCAATGGAAGATTCTGATGCCTATGATAAGGTGTTTGATCATGTTTTTGGAGGATACTACAAAAAATATGGAGTTGAAGGTGCATTAGTAGGTTGGTTCGCAGGAGAACAAAATGCCATACGATGGGTGAATGGAGAACCAGATGCCATCGATGGCAATGGAAACCACTATTCTTGGGATAAAGAGGATAATGGAGGAGGTACATCAATCCGAAATTATGTAAATTCTACTAAGTCATTGATGGGAAACTATAATACCATGACAGACGGCGAAAAGGCAGATTTTCTTGCAAAAACAGAGCAAAGGTTTACACAAATACAAGCTAAAATAAAACGAGAACATGAAGAAGAGGTACGAAAAAAAGTTAAAGATTTAAGACTGATGGCGCATCAAATGGAACAAACTGGTTACTCACCAGGTGAGATAGCGAGCACGCTTGAGTCACAAACTAATGATTCACCTGATGTTAAGGTTGCATTGATAGGTACTATAGAAGGCTATAGTAACGAACAAAAAAGAAGAGATGCAGCTGCATTAAGGGCGGGACCAGCTAATGAAGCTATGATAATGCAGGCAATATATCAAGGTCAAAGCTCTCAAGAAGTCATGAATTTAATGAAAAACTCAGGGGTATCTTTTAGCAATGAATTTTATCATACAGCGTATTCTGCATTAGAAGATCGTTCAAAAGGGACAGGAAGATTTAGTGCAGCCGTAGGGCAATATAAGTCCGTAGTTCAAGATAGGCTAGGGTATTCAAATACAGATATGAATGCTTTATGGATAGGGGCTTCTGAAGAAGGAGCTGCATATAGAACACAATATTATTCTGAACACGGAGATTATCCATCAGACTCGGAAATGATCAGCTTTTTAGTAGAGGCTGTACGAAAAAAAGAATATACATATGTAAGAAACTGGGCGCCAGATGTTCATGTCAATATTAGTAGAACTCAAGTAAGAGCCTATAATGGTGATGATCATGAATTAGGTAAAGGTGATGATGGTGGATATTATGTAAACATATTAAAAGATGGAGAAATTATTAGATCTATTGATGTTGATACATGGAAACGAGAACATGGTGACAGTGGAGAGTCGAGTAGCTACGAGGGAGACGAATAATGGCAAATAACCAACGTATAACATCTGAAGATGTCAGAAAAGGTGGTTTCAAAACATATGATAACCCCAAATATGTAAAAGATTTTGGACACGTAGATGATGAAAAAGAAAGAAATATGTCTTTCGGGGATCGTCTAGATAGTTTGTTTGAAAACTCTAATAGCACCTTATCTAAGGCATATAGAAAGATAGCCTATAATGATGCGGACTGGTCACAAGATGCCATAGAGATAGGAAAGACGTTAGATATTTCCCCTAACGTTCTTATCAATGGTGGTCATGATGTCATTGAGCAAGCTAGGGAAATGAGTATTAGAAAAAATACTTTAAATGATATGGAAGCTTTTAAAGCTGAGTATCCAGAGTTTTCCAATATTCAATACGGTAGTGAAGCAGAAGCCATAGAGTTATTAAAACATGCAGAAAATGTCCGTCAAACAAGAGGTATATGGGATTCTATCCAACAAGGTATATGGAGTGGTAATGACCAATTATTACTAGCTAAGCAAGGTAGAGATTTGGCTTACGAAACAGATCCTAATAAAATTGTAGAGATAAACCATGAGATTGAAAGATTACAAAATAACCTTAGTCAATATAGAACAGAAGGAAGTGATTGGATAGAATCTATTGCAGGCGCCACAGCACAACAAGGCGTAATTATGGGGCGACAAATTGCGTCTGCTGCCATGATAGAGGGGACAGCAGGTGCTATATTAGGAGCTAAAGCAGGTGTTATGGCTGGTGGAGCGGGAGCTATTCCAGGGGCTATTAGTGGATTTGGTACTGGTGTTACTTTGGGACTGGCTAGTGAAATTCAAAAAATGTCATTTGGTCAGAAATATTTAGATTTAATCGATAAAAAAGATGCCAATGGTAATCGAATTTATAGTAATGAGGAAGCTAAGATTCGTGCATCGGTATTTTCTCTTCCTGATGCAGCGATTGAAATGGTGGGACTAGGATTGGCTGTAAAAGCAATCAAAGCAGTTAAGCCTGGTGTATCTGTATTGACTAAGATGATAGAAAACCAAAGTAAAACTGCCATTATGAAAGAGGGTGTTATTTCTACAGCTAAGGAATCTTTCAAAGCTGGTTTAAAATCTAGTGGTAGTGAATTATTAGAAGAAGGCTTACAGGATATTAATGATAAGGTACAGACCAACCTATGGGGTAAACAAGGGGATGTACATTATAGTTTAGCAGATATCGGTATGGGGTCTATTAATGCCATGATAGATGCAGTGCCAGCCGTTGTTGGTCTTGGTGTATTGGGTGGACTTGGTGGTACCGCACACACTATACATCAGTTTAGAGCCTTTCATAGGTTGAGTCCTGAGCAACAAGACATGGTCGTACAGTCTGATATTAATCAGAGAGGTAATCAAGTAGTCAGTGCGCTAATTAAAGAAAGTCAAGTGAACCCCTTGGCACAAAAGAACCCTGAGTTATTTGCTAAAACTATTCAAGCCACAGCAGATAAGCAAGGCATTGGTACGGTATATATTAATGCTCATGAATTAGTAGACACCCAACAGGGGCAAGAAGCGATTCAAAGTTTAATTAACTCTGGCATTGTGACACGTGAGGAAGCTACAAAAGCTATTGAACATGAAGCAGCTTTACCCGTGCCTATTAGCCAATTTGCACAGCTTAACACAGAAATAACAGAGGATACTGTTAAAACGTTGGAAAAGGCTACTTTTTATACGGAAGGTGGCATGTCTGTAGCAAGTATAGAGCAAGCGGTCAAAGGGGCGAAAGCCTATCAAGAACATTTTGCAGGAGAACATGCTAAAAAGATAGAAGCCGTTAAGGAAGATATTATGAAGGAGTTCTCCGATCATAGTGATAGAGAAAGAACCCTAGCTGAAATGGTTGTATCAAGTGATCCGTACCATATCAAACAGGTCTTTAATGATATGTATAATCAGATGGAAGAAGCCTATCGAGAGACCTATCACGATGAGCATAAGGCATTGGAGTATGATAAGGAAGGTCCTAAACCTAAGTGGCATGATGACCATGTAGCTATGCACCATCGAGCACCTAGCTATAAGGACCGTAGACGGATTGCCTTTGAGTATGGTAAGAAACAACTATCCCAAGAGTATGCTGATGTCATGAGTAATGGTGCTATGGAAACTGCCATGAATCGTTATAACGAAATGGAAGAAGCATTACAAGACCTAGAAGCTATGGATAGTATTAAAGATACTTTGTTTCAAATTGCAGATAGCGATGTCCATGTACGTTCTAACTTATCTGACGAAGGATACCAAATCTATAAAGATTTAGTAGGAGAATTAAAAAAAGGCAACCCTGCTGTTGCTAGTCAAGCAAAAGAGGGTGCCTTAGTGATGGCAATGCATGCAGATGTCATGGCCAATATTATGAAGAAAGCCGGATACGGTCACTTTACGGCCAAAGATTACATGGAACGTGTTCAAATAGAATCTAATGCTAAAGAAGTGGCAGGAAGCGGATACGCACAACCTATGAATAGGGATGTGGATGTACATATGACAGTACCTATAGTAGACTTGACATCTTTAGCTAGTTCGTCTGTATTAGGGCTAAATAAAAAAGAGCTAGAACAACACTTGAAAGGAATGTTTAAATCTAGCGTAATCTCTCTAGATAAAAAAGGAGAGTTTGGTATTCCTAACAAGTTAAATCGTAGACATTTAGTATGGAATCAAAACCCTAAGAAACAACTATTAGATGCATTTAATCCAAGTATATTATCATTAGAAGAGTTAGTGCAGTCTAGTGTGTTAGTAGAATCTGTAGCTAACCAAAAGCAAGCAAAAAATAAGCATAAATCTAAAGTAAAAAACTATCATTATTTTTATGTGCCGATTAAATTAGGCGATGATATCTTTACAATTAAGATAGTGGGTGAAGAAAGTTCTTCCAATATTCAGTTAAACCCTTTAAAAATTGATTTGTACAGTGTTATGGCAGTAAAAAAAGATGGCAATTTCCAACCGCACAAAGGCAGTATTTCGAAATCACCATCTTTGTCTATCACTATACAAGATATGCTAAAAGATGTCAAGGATTATGAGGGTAATAACTATATTGATGAGGAAGGTAATCCTAACTACTATGCACAAAAAGCATATCATGGTACTGGATATGAATTTACTAAGTTTGATTTAGGGGCAATAGGCACAGGGAGTGATGCTACACTACATGGATGGGGATTATACTTTGCTAAAGATAAGACCATTGCTAGTAGATATAGAAAAAACGTAAGTGATAAATTAGGAACTAATGGGAAGTTATTTACGGTTGATATACCAGAAAATGAAGACCTATTGCATGAAAACTATTCATTTAAATCGCAGGAAGAGAAAGTAAAAGAAAAAATTATTAGTGCGATTAATCATTTGTCTACTAGCGAGAAATTGAATTTTCTAGAATATGCAAAAACAGTTGTAGGATATAGTGAATATTCGAAAGAGAGCTTACAATTAGATAAAAAGGTAGAAAGTATTCATTCGGCAATTGAGATATTAGAAAGGAAAAACTTTCCCACATTGAGAGCAATTCAGAAAAAACGCACAGTTAAAAAAATTGCTGAATCCATAGATGGATATGATACCTTTTCTATAGAGCAACAAGAAACATTAACAAATGAGATTAAAACTAATCTTGAAAGTGGGAATAATATCGATGTTTATATTGATATGCTACAAAAGAAAATATCAAGGTTAAATGATACAGATGGTAATTCTAAATATAATGCAATGACCCCTTTAATGATTGAAGAAAATCCAAAGGTCTTACTGGAAGAAGGAAATATAACAGGGGGACAACTATATAAGGGATTCAGTAAAGTGTTAGGAGGAGATAAAGAAGCAGCTTTATTTTTAAATCAACAAGGGATTAAAGGAATTAGGTATACTGATTTAACTGATGGAGAATGCTTTGTGGTGTTTGATGATTCAGCTATTCGTATCATCCAAGAGTACAATCAAGAAGTCCGTAAGAAGCCAATATGGGAACAAAAATTAGAACGAGATAGTATGGCATGGAATGACGTAATGGATCGCTATAAGGATGGGGAAATACCTAACAAAGACGTTAGACTCATGAGTACACCGCTTGTGTTACAAATGTTAGGCTTTTCAGCGCATGATATAGAAATAACACCTTCTGTATTAGCGAAGGTGTTAAAAGGGAAGCATGCAGATTCTATTGATACGGAAGTGTTAAAAGATTTACCAAGAGCCCTTGCTAATCCTGTAGCAATCTTTAAAAACTATGACGGGCGAAAACAAAAATTTATTGATAATGAAGTTATTGTGGTAGTAGATATATTAGGTAAAAAAGGAACTTTAATACAGGTTCCATTCGTGTTTGATATAAATTATAATTTTGGAAAGGTTCACAAAGTAAAGTCTATTTTTGAAAGGCAAAATATAAAGTGGTATCATCAGCAATTAGAAAATAAAGCACTATTATATGCACATATACATAAAAACAGACCTAGTCTTCGTCAGCAACAGGCAATAAATGGCCCAACCGGAACAACTAGGTCTAATATAGCCTTTATTATAGAACAACATTTACAAAAAAGCAATGAAAAAGTGTTGACTAGTGAAGATTTAGATAAGGCACGTGCAGCGCAACAAGATAGATATTATCAAGCTGAGGAAAGTTCGAAATACAGAGGATTAACCACAGTGTATCCAGAAGAACTTGGTAGTAAAAGGCTCATACAATTATTCGATGCCGCTAATTTTTCTACCTTTATTCATGAAAGTGGTCATCTCTTTTTAGAAGACTTGCGTATGCTTGCTACAATGGATGGTGCTCCTAAACAAGTGGTAGAGGATTGGAATACTATTAAAGAGTGGAGTGGATGGTCAGATACAGAAGGCGCTAATAATACAGAGGCACATGAGAAGTTTGCTACAGGTTTTGAGGTCTATGTTCGTGAAGGAAAAGCACCAACAAAAGTATTGGAACGTATATTCCGCCGTTTTAAAGAATGGCTCAGTGCTTTATATAAAAGTGTAACACTCCTGGGCGGATTACCACCTAAAGAGGTGCAAGATGTCATGGCACGAATGCTTGCAACGGAAGAGGATATCAATTCCTATATCACACAGCAGGGATTAGATAGCTTTGAAAGAACGGGACTATATCAATCTTTCACAGAAGAAAAGCAAGTAGAATGGCAAGAAAAACTCGATCGCATTCGGGAAAAAGCGAAAGAAAAAGTGCTAACTACGTATATGAAAGAATTGGCCAATACAAAACTAGAAGAGTTTGAAGCATCTATTCCAGAACTAGAAGAAACGTTGCAGCGACAATTAGTAGAACAATATCCAGTGTATCAAGCAAGAGTACGTTTTGATGCCTTTGGTGTAGCTGGACTAGAAGGGACACCATACCATAGCGAACAGGCTCTTATAGACGGGGAAGTTAACGATGGTATAGGATCTATGAAGGAAGTAGTGGCTAAGGAGATACAATCTAAGCGTGAAGAAGTAGAGCGATTTACACATGATTATGAAGCGGTTAAAAGGATTGCAGAAGAGTATTTGCTTACCACAGAGGGAATGCAACGAATTACTACCTATGAAGCGGAAGCCATTCGTAAAGATACAAATAAAGCAGTAGCAAAACATTTTGAGCTTATTAGCGCTTTAGGAGATATCGATGTCAATGATCCATCATCTATTGAACGTGTAGCATCTGCTATAGAAGATGATAAAGTACAAAAGAAAGTTCGGAAATTACAAGAAAAAGATTCAGCACAGCAGAGTGAAGAAATAAAAAAACTGCAAGAAGAATTACAAACAGGGATTAGTAATATGCGAGCTTTGCGAGGGTTATCCTTATGGAGTACAGAAGATATGATGGAGAAAGCCCATAATGCCTTGCGAACTATGACAATCCCACAGGCTACTTCATTTAAAACGTATCAAAATAAAAGTGCTAGCTCCGCAAGAAAGGCAGATATTGCTATTTCAAAGGGGCAAATGGATGAAGCCTTTCATCATAAGCAACAGCAGTTATATTATCAAGCTATGGCACGTGCAGCCTATGATAATTTACGTGAAGTGGAAACGTTAGAAAGGGATTTAAAGAAAAAGTACCAAAGTATTTCACGACCTAAATCACCGAAACGGATTCACTCTTCTGCTAGATACTTTATTCAACATATGATGTATCAATTAAATTTAGTCAATCGTGATGGCATAGAACCATCTAAAGGGTTTACTATTGGAGACGTGCTATTGTTGCTAGATCCTGATGCGGAGTTCCAGGATAAAGCAGAAACCAAGATGACATTAGACCCATGGATTATGGAGCTATTAGAAAAGCCAAAATCATGGAAACAGTTAACGTTTGACCAATTACTAGATATGGGGCAATTACTAAAAGCAGTTTACACACAAGGTGCACAACAGTATGAAGGTGTAAGTATCCTAAATGAACAAGGCAAAAGTATCTCTTTTGAAGATGCAGGAGCAGAACTCATCATTGAAGGTAGTAAGCGATTACAATCAAATACTAAGGATTTACTAACGCAAGCCAATCAACAAGGATTTTTTGGACGGTTACAAGATACATTCTCTGGATATATGTTAAGCCTAGTGAAAGTAGAAACTATACTTCGTCGGTACGATGATGATAAGGCTGGTGTATGGAATCGTTATATCTATGAACCAATTAATAGAGCCACTGTAAAAGGTAAGGAAATGTTAGAAGATGCCACTCGTAATTTACAACAAGTGATGAAGGTGTACGAGAAAAAAGAACTATTTCATATTAGAACGGAACGTATGTATAACATTGGCACCGTGTATAGCATGACGAAAGAGCAGGTATTAGCCTTGGCTTTAAACTGGGGGACAAAAAATAATCGGCAACGTGTTATTGAAACGGTAGGGTTAAGTGACCAGGAAGAAGCAGAAGTTCTGGTTGATAAAGCATTCAGTGAGTTCTTGGATGATAAAGATTGGGATTTTGTGGAGAAAACTTGGGAACTTATTAACTCTTATTATGCAGAACGTAGCGCTGTTCAAGAGCGATTATATGGTTCTCCAATGCATAAGGAAAAAGGTGTGACTTTCACCATTAATGGGCGCAAGATTCGTGGACAATATTATCCTATCGTATATGATCCGACTGTAGATGGTGCTGCTAAGGATTATGAAGTAGAAGATATTATAAAGTCACAAATGTCATCTAGTGCTGTATGGGGTATGGGTATGAGTGCCACCAAAAGTCGTGTACAGTTAGTGAAAGGGAAAAAGCTACTACTATACTTTGATGTGATTCCACGTGCTATTGATGAAGCGATTAACCATATTAGCATGCGTGAAGCGGCTACGGATGTGAATCGTTTATTAAACAATCGGGCACTCAGTGACTATATTGTTCGTACTACAGGTGTAGAAACATTACAAATGTTGAAGACCTGGGTACGAGATAATTGGCAGAGTGAGATTAGTAAATCCTCACGGTTAGATAGAGTACTGCAAGATTTAAGACGAAATACATCCATGGCTATTATGTCCTATAGGACGAGTACAGCCTTACTTAATGTATTGAATGTGATTCCGATGACAAAAGAAATTGGCTTACTAAATACAGTCCGAGCGATTACAGAGTTTATGGGATACCCTTTATCCGATAGGTATGTATCAAACCGAAAATTCGTTATGGAACGAAGTATCTTTTTACGTGAGCGTATACATACGCTAGATCATGATTTACATGAAGGGTTAAGCATTGGCGGTAAAGGTATGACCTTCTTTCCTAATAGCGATATTGGACGGAGCATATCTGAAACCAAGTACATGACAAAAGAGGTACGAGATACGATTAGTCGGTATGGATATGTATTTATCACGGAAACAGATTTAATGTTGTCTATGCCGTTATGGAAGTTTGCATATGAGCAGAAAGTAGCAGAGCTATTGCCTAAGGGGTTAGATCAAGAATATATTGAAGCGGAAGCTATTTCAGCAGCAGATAGACAGGTTCGTAGAGTGTTTGGTTCAGGGGATACGAAAGACTCTGTAGAGTTACAACGAAAGAAAAACAGTCTAGTAGCTTTATTTACACCATTTTATACGTATGCTAATACAGTTTTGAATGCATTGGTAGAAGGTGGTTATGCAGCTGTGGACAAACAAGACTATATGAAACTGTTTAACCATATCTTATTTTGGGTAGTATTACAGAATATGTCGGAGGCTTTGTTACGGTCTACCTGGTCTGGTGATGACGATGATGCAGAAAGCCTTTTAAAGAAAATGTTATCGTCTGTTATGACTGGATCATTTGTAGGTTTTCCAATACTTAGAGATGGAGTTTCCTTGGCTATGGATATGGCTATGGGAAAACCGAGTATGAGTAAGGGAAATGAAACTGTTGCGCTTAGTCTAATGCCAAAATTATTAGAGTTGTATAGAAATGTGAAAAGTAGTAAAAAATCTTGGATTGATGTGATGCGGTCAACAAGCCAGGTGAGCAATCGTCTCACAGGGTTTAGTGATACCTTTACCGATGGTTTTTGGACACTGGCAAAATGGTCATTTTCTAATACAGAAGCTACACTAAGGGATTTAATCACTGCTATTGCATTTGATAAGAATCTTCGAAGTCGTGAGGAAAAAAGAAAATAGTAGTTAGGAGCTATCTAACGTGGGTAGCTCCTTTTATATGTAAAGATACTGTAGAAAGGAGACACACATGGTTAATGATGAAAGAGTGAGTATCATGTACGAAGGGGATGGTCAGAATAAGACCTTTGCATATCCCTATTCATTCACAAGAAAGGAGGACATTGTAGGTTATGTCATCAGTAATGGAAAAACAAAACGAATTTCTACGAATTTTGAGTTTAATCCTACTACTAAGCAATACATGTATCCAAAGAATGGTACTCCACTGGCAAGGAATGAAAGTGTATTGCTTACTAGGGAAACTCCACGGAATAATACATTACAGTTGCCTAATGAACCAATTTATACAGCATTACAAGGGCAATTAGATAAGATCGTTCGTATGATACAGGAATTAGGTAGTTATCATAAAGGTATCCCACTACAAGTGTTATCAGAACAGTTTGATACCGTGATTCCCACAGAAATAGGGAACGCCTATTTACGGATCAATCGTGAAAGAAATGCCATAGAACTTGTAGAAAATCCATTTGATGGAGTGGAACGTATTACAAGTGAAGTCACCTCTACTAAAGCTAATATTGATAGAATTAAAGCGCAAATAGATGGAATCCATACAGAATCACTGACGATGTATGGGGAAATTAAAGAAAAGCTTAGTCGAGTAGATAGAGATACTGAAACATTGAAGGAAAGAGCTAAGCAAGAAATACGATCTACACAGCAGACTGTATTACAAAGCTTAGAGCAAGTAGAAAGTGATATTACAAGACGATTAAAAAATAGTGATATCTTACAAAGTGTAGGAGCTGTAGAAACTAAAGCACGAGAAATAAAAGGTTATGTCGGAACTATGGAAAACTCCATAGCAGAATTACGTAATATACAATCCTCTACTATAGCTACTAAAGAAGAGATTAATCAATTAAAAGCAAGTGTTATTGAAAAGGCAAGCGCTGCTGAAGGTCATGCACACAATTTGGAACAAGCTATAGAAGAAGTAAAGGGTATATCTAATGGGATTCAAAGCATGCAACAATCGATTCTAGATAAGAATAGAGAAGCTGAATCAATGAGAGATACTGTGAATCAGCTATTACTGGAATATAAAAGTTATGCTGCCACTATTGTAAGAGATATGCAAGGATATGTGTCTAGTGCTACATCAGAGGTGCAGAAAGCCAAGGAATGGGCCAACAAAGCTGGAGCCGCCAAAACTGGTAACTGGGTAACGCAAGAAGATCTACAAAGTAAAATTAATAATTGGGTAACAAAAGAAGAATTTCAAAGTAAAATTGGAAATTGTGTAACACAAACAGATCTACAAAGCAAAATAACTAACTGGGTGACAAAAGGTGAGCTACAAACGATTCAAACGAATATAAAAAATGATATAAATCGTGAATTGATTGCACCCTTAAAAGGAACTATTAAAAACGATATTGGGCGTGAGTTAATTTCTCCATTACAAACATCTATTGAAGAAGAGAAGAGAAAGGTAAGTGATATAAATAATTCTATTGCCACTAAAATTAGTGAACATAATATAGACTCCACTGCACATAATCTTAACAAATACATGAGTATGAAGCCTATGCCTACTGGTATCAACGATTGGAATAATCTCACAGATACTGGTATGTATGAAGCAACCGCAAGCATGTGGGGGTGGAGAAATGCACCAAATTCTAGCCGTGTTTACTATTATGGTGTAGTACAGGTTATTAAAAGTGATACTAACAAGATTACACAAGTATTCTACTCTTATGGTGCGAATAACAAGCCTTGTAATATTTGTTATCGAACATTCTATAATGCGTGGGGTGCGTGGCATTATCATGGAGATTATGACGCAACCGTTACAGATATTACAAAACATGATGAGGGGTTAACCATTACCAAAGGGGATACATCCACTTTATTAAAATTGTTTACTACTAATAAGGCAGACACAAATACAAGCCTTGCACCTACATTGGCAGTGGTAAAAGAACTGTTAGGCAGTGTAAATATTGATATTACTGAAGTATTAAAAAGTAAAGGTGTTAGATATGATTTTTCCAATGAATCAGCATGGTATCTATGCCTAGGACAAGCCTTTGGAAATTTAATTATTCAAGGGGGAACGTATAAATCACAAACAAATACAGATACTGTAACGACATTTCCTATTGCATTTACCAAGAAGTGTTTAACTGCTTTAAGAGTCGGAAGTATGTATAAGGAGACGTTGCTTGAAGAGGAACTACAAATTAAAGAATGGTGTATAACAAGTGTAAGTAACTCATCTTTCCGAACACCCCGTATTAGTTACTCACAAAATTATATGTATATTGCATTAGGGGTATAGTGCTGAATGCCTATAGCTATGTTTTTCAATAAAAGGAGCAATAATGAACAACGATTATATTTTTGTCTTAAATGAAAAAGGTCTCCGAGTAACTACCTACTTAGTAGGATTACATGGAGACACAGAAGAATCAGTATTAAATTTTGCTAAAATGCAATATCCGAATCACACCTACCTAGTAGGTAATCAAGATATGCAAAACGAGTTCGTATCAAATAACAAATGCTACATCAATGGTAAATTTATTGATTATGTACCCGAACCCGTAGCACCTACTAAGGCAGAACGTATTGCAGAGATTAAAGCCTACTATGACAAACGTTTTGAAACGTTAGAACAAACACTAGCAAGACGTACGTTGAGCGGTGCTAGTGTAGAAGATTTAAAAACACAATATAAGAAATTACAACAAGAAATGATGACAAAGATTAAGGAGGTAAAGTAAATGAATGGATATGAAGTACACTCAGGTATTCCCGTAATGCATTTTTGTGAATGGTGCTATGCAACACTCAATCAAGACGGTACTTGCCCTACTGAGGGATGTATCCACAATGATTTAATGAATATGGAAGACAAAAAAGAGGAATAATGTTGTTTCAAAAGAGATGGTAGGAGTGATTATGAACAGAGCTAGAGATAAACCAGATCTGATAAGTTTTATTGTTTAGGTGTATTAAAAGGTAAAATGGTATTCGATATGGGATTTTTAGAATCTCTACGAGATATTCTAGTAGAGTCGTGGATTATAAAGGTGGGACTATCCCTTATAGGTAGTGCTGCTATATGGCTAATGAATTTAAAGCACGTTCAAGTACTGGGCGTGTTTATTTTATTAGTTTTATTTGATTTGCTGACTAGATGGGGAGCGATTGCCTATCAGATGTTAGTAGAAGCGGGAGCAGACAAAGAAAGTATATCTGCTTGGGATAAGTATATAGCAATCATTCCTGCGTTTGAAAAGGGATTAATTTCATCTAAACATATGAGAAAACCCTTTGTGACAAAGGTAATGACATATGTATTTGCTACAGCCATAGGTTGGTGCTTTGATTTTATGGCAGGGAAAGAAGCCTTTGTAGTTAATTTAGTTTGGTTATATTTAGCCTCAGCAGAATTTTTGAGTGTACTAGAAAATATGCGTGATGGTGGAAATGTAATGATGGGAAAGTTTTTAGATACCATCAGAGATATGATTGAAAGTAAGTTCAAATTTAAGTTATAAGGAGACATATATGAAAATTGGAAATTATTTTGAGGATTATGAGTTTGCCTGCAAATGTCATCGACATAATGTAGTAGATGGGAAAAATGTGTTGGATCATATTATTGACAAACGTTTAGTAGATGTATTGGATAAAATCCGAGAACGTGTAGGACGACCAGTATATATCGAAAGTGGATACCGTTGTGAGGACCATAATCGTGAAGTGGGTGGAGTACCTAACTCTCAACATGTATTAGGCACAGCTGCTGATATTACCGTAGACGATATTAGCATTGATGAATTAGCTGATATTGCAAAAGAGTGTGGTGCAGATGGTGTTGGCAGATATTATGGACTACAATTTGTACACATTGATGTCCGAGGTTATGATGCGGAATGGGAGCAATATTAGGAGGTTGAAATGTATGGAACTATTCTTTCATGGATTAAAAAACACACGATTATGCTTGCTGTTGGCTTTGGTACTATTATCTGTGCCATGCTATACATTTGCGGAACAGGGAGTGACATTAACACAAAGCGAATACAAGATGCTCAGCAAGAACTTAGACGAGCTCAATACAATCAACAAGAAGCAAGCAAACTCAATCGAGAGGTTAGAGATGCAGTTGAACGTAGCGAAACTATCAACGAACGAATCGAAAGTAGCGTTACTAGAAGCGAAGCAGCTATTAGAAGAACAGAAGGAACAGTTGAGAGCATCCAAGGAGAAATTAAATCTGCAAGAGCAGAAATTGACAGAGCAGCAAATCTCATTGGAGAAAGCCAATCTATACTTAGAAGAGCAGAAAGAAGAAATAAAGAAGTACAAGAAAAATAGTCAAAAGCACCGATTCATTGAGGTGCTTTTATTAGGCGGATTAGCCTATAAAATGTTTCGGTAACGTATAAAAAATAATTTATAACATTATCAATAAAAACTGTTTTTGGGAACGGTTGCACAACCGTTGCACAACCTTTTTTGCAAGAATAGCTTAATATCAATGGTTGATGGCAATATGTGCGTTGTGTGTATCATAATGCCATCATGGATGAGGAAGAATAAAATAGAATGAAAAAAGCACTCCCTTGACGGGGAGTGCTTTGTGTATGTAGTAGACTATTTTTTTGGATTTTGAAGTTTATTTAACTTTTTTTCAATTTGCTTTATACTTTCAGTTGGAGTAGGGAGATTTTCAGGCATTGTGCCTCCAAGCTGTTTTATTGTAGCTCGTACAGTTGCTCCAACTTCATAATGGGTACGATTTGCCTTTTCTTTCCCAATAATATTTTCGCGTCTTAGTTTTTCGTCGGTTTGTGTAGCTCTAAATAAATTGGCAGCCAATTCTGTACTACCCATATGATCTAGAATTTTCTGAGATTTTTTCAGACCTTTTTTGGCGTGTATGTCTTTTTGTGTTAAGCCACCATATAAACCTTTATATCCTTCGTTTTGAAAAATAGCATAATCTCTTTGTTCAGTTATACCGGCTTGGTTGGCGGCTTCAGCTAGTGAAGCATTATGTTGCTTTAATTCATGACGAATTGATAGACGTCTAGTATCCTCTGTTCCTTGGTAAAACTCCTCATATAGTTCTTGCTCTCTTGTTTTAATAGCAAAATAGCTTTGAGCAAGAGCTATTTCTTCTTTTTTGGGATCTCCATTTTGTGCGATAAGATAACAGGCATATCTACTTAATACAATATCTTGTATAGGACGAGTGAGGTTAACCCCAACATGTGCCAATTTGTTGACTTCAACAAATTCGGATGAAACCGCATAACCACTCACTTCACAAGCAATTTTTGCTTTTTCTATAATTTTGTAAAAATTACGCCATTCTTTATAGCCTAAAACTTTTTGTAAGTCACGGGCATACCAAAACTCTATCCCTGTTTCTGAAACATATTTAATATTTTCAAAAATAAAGTTATTATCAACTTGTAAAAACATAAATGATCACCTCCAAATAAAAACTCGCCAGCTCTTGAGTTGACGAGTGACATACTTAGATACGAATAACAGTGGATTTTCTTTGCTTAAAGCGTAATATATTAAAGAGATTCTCGTCAATACATATAGCATTACTAAAATAGATATATTAATTTTAAATATAAAAATACATGGAATAACATGTGTATTGATTATTTACTGCTTATACTTACTACTTATATTTACAGTATACCACTTTGAAAATTAAATACAATGAATTACTATAAAAATCCACCATTCCATGATATACTATAAGTAAATAAATATTTTAGATTTGCAAGGGAGCCTATGTAATAGGCTGAGAAAGGACTATGAAGTACCTGACCTTTTGACCTGATCGGGATCATGCCCGCGTAGGAAGCACGCTGACATATGTGGGTATCGATGTAATGTCGATACCTTTTTGTGTATAGAGTACTCAAAATAGGCTCCTTTGTAATGAAAGGAGCTTTTTATGTTTTACACACAAATGCAAGCAGCCCAAAAAGGCATTGTTACCGACGCGATGAAAGTGGTAGCAGAAAAAGAAAACATGGATGTTGAAGTATTACGAGAGTTAGTGGCAAAAGGACATGTAACAATTCCGTGTAACAAGCATCATACATCTTTACAACCAGAAGGAATCGGACAAAAGTTACGCACAAAAATTAATGTAAACTTAGGTACATCTAAGGATTGTACAGACTACGAAGAAGAGATGAAAAAAGTTCATCATGCAGTGGCATTAGGGGCTGAATCGATTATGGACTTATCTACACATGGTGATACAAAGGTGTTCCGCCGTCTGCTCACAAAAGAATGTCCCGTAATGATTGGCACTGTGCCTATCTATGATAGCGTTATCCATCATCAAAAAGATTTAGGTGAATTGACTGCAGAAGACTTTATTTCTACTATCCGCCTCCATGCAGAAGATGGGGTAGATTTTGTCACATTACATTGTGGGATTACACAGCATACAGTGGAGCAAATTAAACGTCACAAACGGAAGTTAAACATTGTTAGTCGTGGCGGTAGTTTAGTCTTTGCTTGGATGTCCATGACAGGTCAAGAAAATCCGTTCTATGAATACTATGATGAAATCCTAGACATTTGTGCAGAATATGATATGACGATTTCTCTTGGCGATGCTTGTCGTCCTGGTTGCTTGGCAGATGCTACAGATATCTGTCAAATCGAAGAACTTGTTCGACTTGGGGAGTTAACAAAACGAGCTCGCGAACGAGGTGTACAAGTGTTGGTGGAAGGCCCTGGTCATGTGCCATTGAATCAAGTACAAGCTAACATGGAAGTACAACAAACAATCTGCGATGGGGCTCCGTTCTATGTATTAGGACCATTGGTAACAGACATTGCACCAGGCTATGACCATATTACAGCGGCTATCGGTGGTGCTGTGGCAGCTATGCATGGAGCAGCATTCCTTTGCTATGTAACACCAGCAGAACATTTGGCTTTACCAGATGAAAACGATGTAAAAGAAGGTATTATGGCTTTCAAAATCGCAGCCCATGCCGCAGACATTGCAAAAGGCATTCCGAATGCGCGGGAACGTGATGACCGCATGGCAGAAGCGCGCCAAAAACTAGATTGGGAAGCACAATATGCAGTGGCACTAGACCCTGAAAAAGCACGTCGCATCCGTGAAAGCCGTGCCCCAGAAGAGGGACACAAAGAAGCTTGCAGTATGTGTGGTAAATTCTGTGCCGTACGGAGCATCAATAAAGCCTTAGAGGGAGAGAAAATCGATATATTATAAATGAGAAACGAAACAGCCAACTTTTGTAGGAAGTTGGTTGTTTTGCACTTGCTTTCATCTCACATTTTATGCTATACTAACCAAGTATGAATACACACGCAACTAGACTATCAGTTCTGTGCGCAATTTCGCGTTTGCTGAGGGATGAGAGTTGCGGAGGTTTTTTTAACAGGAGGTGCCAACATGGCAGTAGTATCACTTAAACAATTATTAGAAGCTGGTGTTCACTTTGGACATCAAACAAGAAGATGGAATCCTAAAATGGCTAAATTCATCTTCACTGAACGTAATGGTATTTATATCATTGACCTTCAAAAAACTGTAAAAAAAGTAGAAGAAGCGTATGATTTCTTACGTGAAGTAGCTCAAGAAGGCAAAACAATCCTTTTCGTAGGTACTAAAAAACAAGCTCAAGAAGCTGTAAAAGAAGAAGCTCTTCGTGCTAATATGTACTTCGTTAATGAACGTTGGTTGGGCGGTATGTTGACTAACTTCAAAACTATCGAAGCTCGTATTAAACGCTTAAAACAATTAGAAAAAATGGCTGAAGATGGAACATTCGAAGTTCTTCCTAAAAAAGAAGTAATTCGTCTTCGTCATGAATGGGAAAAATTAGAAAAATATCTTGGCGGTATTAAAGATATGCCAGAAATGCCAGGTGCACTTTTCGTAATTGACCCTAAAAAAGAAAAAATCGCTATCGCAGAAGCTAAAAAATTAGGTATTCCTGTAGTAGCTACTGTGGACACTAACTGTGATCCAGACGAAGTTGATTTCCCTATCCCAGCAAATGATGATGCTATTCGTGCAGTTAAATTATTAGCTGGTAAAATGGCTGACGCTATTTTAGAAGGTCGTCAAGGTGAACAAGACGCTTTCGGTACAGAAACTGCTTCCGAAGAAGCTTAAGAATCTGTAAGATTATTTAACAATATATACAGACATAGTCTTAATTGATAAATAAGTAATAACGATGTAAAATTAAGGTAAGGCTAAGGTCTTACCTTAATTATTTATAGGAGGAAAAATCATGGCTCAAATTACAGCAGCTTTAGTAAAAGAATTACGCGACATGACTGGCGCAGGTATGATGGATGCTAAAAAAGCATTGGTAGAAGTTGATGGCGATATCCAAAAAGCAGTTGACTTCCTTCGTGAAAAAGGCTTAGCAGCGGCAGCTAAAAAAGCTGGTCGTATTGCAGCTGAAGGTGTAGTAGCATCTTACATTCATGGTGGTGGACGTATCGGCGTACTAGTAGAAGTAAACTGTGAAACAGACTTCGTTGCTAAAACTGATGATTTCCAAGCTCTTTGTAAAGATGTGGCAATGCAAATTGCAGCAGCTAACCCAACATACTTAAAACGTGAAGATGTTCCAGCTAATATAATCGAACACGAAAAAGCTGTATTGATGGAACAAGCTAAAGTAGAAGCTGAAGAAGACGTTAAAGCTGGCCGTAAACCAAAACCAGAAGCAGTTCTTGAAAAAATGGTAGCTGGCCGCGTTGAAAAATTCTATAAAGAAAACTGCCTATTAGAACAAGTTTTCATTAAAGACGGTGAAAAAACTGTACAAGCTATGATCAATGAAGCAATCGCTAAAATCGGTGAAAACATTAACGTACGTCGTTATGTTCGCTATGCTTTAGGCGAAGGTATCGAAAAGAAACAAGACGATTTCGTTGCAGAAGTTATGGCTACTGTAGGTAAATAAGTACGGAGATAAGAGAACACCGCAAGTGTTCTCTTATTTTTGAATTATTTGTTAGAAACGTCATAAGGAGAAGGACATGAGTGAACGTAAATTTAAACGTATCATATTAAAACTTAGCGGTGAGGCCTTAGCAGGTGATCAAGGATTTGGCATTAACCCGCAAGTGGTAGAACCATTGGCACAAGAGATTGCATCACTTTCCAAAGAAAGTGGTATTGAAATTGCTATCGTTGTAGGTGGTGGAAATATTTGGCGTGGTCTATCCGGTAGTGCTAAAGGTATGGATCGTGCATCTGCTGATTATATGGGTATGATTGCAACAGTGATGAATGCTATTGCATTACAAGATGCTCTTGAAAATGCAGGCGTAGCAACTCGTGTTCAAACAGCGATTGAAATGCAAGAAGTAGCAGAACCATACATTCGTCGTCGTGCTATTCGTCACTTAGAAAAAGGTCGTATTGTTATCTTTGCAGCAGGTACGGGTAATCCATACTTCTCTACAGATACAACAGCTGCTTTGCGTGCTGCTGAAATCGAAGCAGATGCTATTTTAATGGCGAAAAAATTTGCTGATGGCGTATACGATTCCGACCCTAAAACAAACCCAAATGCTGTAAAATTCGATGAATTAACATACATGGATGTAATCAGCAAAGAATTGAAAGTAATGGATGCTACATCAACTACATTATGTAAAGATAATCATATTCCTATCGTTGTATTTAGCATGGATATTCCTGGTAACATCACACGTGCTGCTAAGGGAGAAGCCATCGGTACTATCGTAAAATAAAAGGTGAACACTATGGAAATTAAAGAAATTATTAGCCGCGAAGAAGCGCGCATGGACAAAACAATTGAATCCTTAAAACATGAATTTGCTAATGTACGCACAGGTCGTGCACATACATCTTTATTGGATTCCGTTATGGTAGATTACTATGGTGCACCAACACCTGTTAATCAAGTGGCAAATGTATCTGCTCCAGATCCTCGCATGATTTTAATTGCTCCATGGGATAAAACTATGATTGGTGCTATTGAAAAAGCGATTTTAACATCTGATTTAGGTTTAAACCCTAATAATGATGGTGAGGCTATTCGTTTGGCTATCCCTCAATTGACAGAAGAACGTCGTAAAGAATTAGTAAAAGTAGTAAGCAAAAAAGCAGAAGACGCTAAAGTTGCAGTCCGTAACATTCGTCGTGATGCTAATGATGCAATCAAAAAAGAAGAAAAAGCGAAAACAATTACTGAAGATGTGTCAAAAGATGGACAAGAACAAGTTCAAAAATTGACTGACAAAAAAATTAAATTAATTGATGAACTTCGCGATATAAAAGAAAAGGATGTTATGTCTGTCTAATGGAACATACATCTATTTTGGGATTTCCATGGCAGCTTGCACAGTCTCTTTTGCAGGCTGCCTCTATCCCTTTTACTACAAAAATAGAAAAGAACTATAATCGGTTCTTTTCCATTTCTTCCGAAGAATGTTATGTAGGCCGTGTCATAGTAAAAGAAGGCGCATGGGAGATAGTTCTCTTTCATCCTATGGTAGCCAGTCATGTGGCGCAGTCGAATGAGGTACAATATGCTAAAAAACTTATGGAAGAAAAGTAAACATCAAGAGAGACCGACTATAGATCCAACGAATATTCCAGAACATATTGCCATTATCATGGACGGTAACGGTAGATGGGCAAAGCGTAAAGGCATGCCACGGAGTATGGGTCATCGCGCAGGTGCGGAAGTATTAAAGGATATTGTGAAAGCAGCCCAAGGATTTGGTGTGAGAGCATTGACTGTCTATGGTTTTTCCACTGAAAACTGGAAACGACCAGAAGAAGAAGTCAGCCTGTTAATGGGTCTTATTAAAGAGTATTTACTTTCAAATGTAAAACGTATGCATGCGGAAGGTGTGCGCATTCGTTTTGTGGGAGATATAACCAAGTTATCTGAAGAGTTACAAGGAATCATCAAAGAATCTGAGGAATTAACACAAGATAATAAGGGAATCACACTGCAATTAGCAATCAACTATGGGGGACGTGACGAACTTACAAGAGCTACAAAACAGATTGTCCAAGATGTGGCAAAGGGCGTTATCAATGAGGAAGATATTACAGAAACATTGATTTCTTCCTACTTAGATACAAAAGAATTTGACCGTGTGGATTTACTGATTCGACCAAGTAATGATGCACGAATTAGTAATTTCTTGTTATGGCAAATTGCTTATGCAGAGTTCTGGTTTACCCCTTTACATTGGCCAGATTTTACGCCACAAGTGTTGGAAGAAGCCATCTTGGCATACCAACAACGTGAGCGTAGATTTGGTGGTTTAAAAGAGGAGAAATAATATGTTAAAAACCCGTCTCATCACAGCTTTGATTGGCGTTGTCTTGCTGGCGGTTGCCATCACCTATGGGGGTCTATTTTTTAATCTTGTGATGTCCGTGTTAGCTGTCATCGGTTGGGTAGAATGTGTTAGCTTATTTCGTCATATGAAACGGCGTCTATTACCACAGTGGGGTCTGCTTTATATAGCCCTTGTATGCGGTTCCTTGGTGTTTGGTAGCTACCCATTAGCTTTATTCTTAGGAATTTTGGTGATGTTAGTTATGGTCATTGAATACACATTCTGCAACGGGAAAAGAACTCTTCCAACAGTGCAATCTACTATTAGTAGTTTGTTATATGTTACCAGTGGCTTTATTGCATTGATGGTGTTGCGTGATAATAGAATCTATGAAAATACCAGCTATTATGCGGGACAAGAAGGATTCGGTACGGCTGTCATTTGGCTTCTGTTGATAGCTATTTGGGCTAGTGATACATTTGCTTATTTTGTAGGCCGTTCTTTTGGAAAACGAAACATCGTACCAACTATTAGTCCTAATAAAACATTGGAAGGTTTTATTGGAGGTTTCATCGGCTGTATTTTAACAGGGTGGATTGGATCTCTTTCCTTAGGATTACCGCTGAATTTTGGCGTTGGCATAGGTGTCATTGTTGGGATATTAGCACCGCTAGGAGATTTATTTGAATCAAAATTAAAACGTGAGGCAAATAAAAAAGATTCTGGCACATTATTACCTGGTCACGGTGGCGTATTAGATCGTTTTGATAGTCTATTGTTTGCTGCACCATTAGTATTGGCATATATTCTTATGCTGTAATGATTTAATTGTAGGGAGACCTTTATGAAAGCTATAAGTATCTTAGGCTCCACGGGGTCTATAGGAACACAAACTTTAGATGTGATTCGTCAACATCCAGATCAATTCCAAGCAGTAGCGTTAGTAACACATGGAAACATTGATTTACTAGAGCAACAAATTGCCGAATTTAAGCCAATTATGGCTGGTGTTGTAGATGAAAAGGCATATATACAATTAAGAGAACGCTATGATGGCCCCACAGAAATTATTGGTGGTAAAGAAGCCTTATCTATAGCGGCAACTTTACCAGAAGCTATGATGGTAATCACTGCCGTAGTTGGTGCTGCAGGCATTGAACCTACCATGGCTGCGATTCGTGCACAAAAAACGATTGGCCTTGCTAATAAAGAAACTTTAGTGGCTTGTGGATCTTTAATTACAAAAGCTGCCCAAGACAATAGCGTTTCAATTTTACCAATTGATAGTGAACATAGTGCTATCTTTCAATGTTTGGAAGGGCAAGATAGAAGTAATGTTGAAAAATTAATCATCACAGCTTCAGGTGGTGCCTTACGTCACTGGAAGTCAGACGATTTATATGGGGCAACAGCAAAAGATTGTTTAGCGCACCCAACATGGAATATGGGAAACAAAATTACTATTGATTCCGCTACTTTATTTAATAAAGGCCTAGAGGTTATTGAAGCCCATTGGCTTTTTGACTTTGATTACAATCATATTGATGTAGTGGTACATCCACAAAGTATTGTACACTCTATGATTCAAATGAAAGATGGTGCTATTTTGGCACAGTTAGGGAATCCAGATATGCGTGAGCCTATCCAATATGCGATGACCTATCCGAAACGATATCCATTACAAATGGAGCATTTAGATTTTACCAAAGGTTTAGATCTTCAGTTCATGGCACCTCGGTGGGATGATTTTCCTGCCTTACGACTAGCTTTCACAGTGGGAAAAGAAGGCGGTTATGCACCTGCTGTATTTAATGCAGCCAATGAAATGGCCGTGTATGCCTTACTGGATGAACAAATTACCTATGGACATATATATGAAGTAGTTTCTACCGTTCTCGGGCGGATGATAAATGGCGTGCCTACTTCCATAGAAGAAGTACTTGCTATGGATACTTGGGCTAGACAAGAAGCTACCAAAGAAATACAAAGGAGAAGTGCATGTTAATTACAATTTTAGGAGCTGTCTTCGTATTCGGCGTTATAGTTATGATTCACGAATTGGGGCACTTTCTAACTGCGAAAGCCTGTGGCATGCGTGTTGATGAATTTGCTATCGGTATTGGCCCTAATGTCGTTCAAAAGCAAAAAGGAGAAACACTATACTCCTTGCGTTTATTACCACTAGGTGGATTCAACAAAATTGCTGGTATGGATCCATCGGAAGATGCTGGCGAACGTGGTTTTAATAGTAAACCTGTATGGCAACGATTTATCGTTATCGCTGCAGGTGCTACATTTAACTTTTTATTGGCTATTGTGATATACTTTTTTGTATTCGCGTTCCATGGAACCACAATACCATCTCAGGAACCGATTATTGGAGATATATTAGCAGGAAATGGAGTATAGTCGGCTGGTATCCAAAAGGGAGACAAAATTGTATCCATTAATGGTCAATCCATTAAAGAATGGAAAGATATTACAGAGTCTCTAAAAGGTCATAGCAATCATGTAGTGTCAGTTACCTTAGATAGAAATGGTGAGACTATATCTACGACAGTGATTCCTCGTGAATCTGGTGATAGAGCTGTTATCGGAATCAATCCAGTATTGGAAGTAAAAGAGTATAGTATTGGCGAATCTGCGGTCCATGCTGTATCCCACACTGGATCTACCCTTGCTGATATGGTACAAGGATTGTGGAATATTGTAACAGGGCATAGTAAAGGCGATGTAGCGGGTCCTATCGGTGTAGCACAAATGGCAGGGCAAGTAGCACAACATGGTTTTATCAGTTTGCTACTATTTACTGCATTATTGAGCTTAAACCTTGGAGTTATCAACCTATTGCCAATTCCCGTCTTAGATGGTGGCCACTTGGTGTTATTAATTCTAGAAGGAATTACGGGCCGTAAACTACCAGAGAAGGCATTACAATACATCCAAATGACTGGCGTAGGCTTATTATTATTAGTGTTTGTATATTCTACATTCCAAGATATTCTACGATTATTTTAGAGGTATCCTATGATAGAACGTAAACCGACAAAAGGTATTCAAGTGGGTACCGTCCATATTGGTGATAATGCACCTGTCAGTATCCAATCTATGATTACTACAAATCCTGTGAAAGTAGAACAATCTATTGAGGAAATCAATCGCCTAGCTACTGCTGGTTGTGAATTGGTTCGTTTAGCTGTTCCTGATATGGCTGCAGCAAAAGCAATTAAAGATATTAAAGAGCGTGCGATGATTCCATTAATTGCGGATATCCATTTTGACTATCGGTTAGCACTGCAAGCTATTGACAGTGGGATTGATGGGCTTCGCATTAATCCAGGAAATATTGGTAGTATCGATAATGTTATAAAAGTTGTGGAAAAAGCGAAGCCAAAATTGATTCCTATTCGTATTGGTGTAAATGCTGGTTCTTTACCACAGCATGTATTAGATGCCCATGGTGGACATCCTACAGCAGATGGTATGGTGGATACTGCCTTAGAACATATTCGTATTTTAGAATCTTTAGAATATGACCAAATGAAAGTTTCTATTAAAGCTACAGATGTACCTTTAATGATTGAAGCATACCGCAAATTATCAAGTAAAATACCGTATCCATTGCATTTAGGTGTAACGGAAGCAGGCACTATCAAACAAGGAACGATTAAATCGGCTATCGGTATTGGAACACTCTTAGCAGATGGTATCGGTGATACCATTCGTGTGTCCTTAACGGGCGATCCAATCCATGAGGTAGAAGTGGCAAAAACTATTTTAAGTTCTTTGGAACTTCGTACCTTTGGAGCGACTATGATTTCTTGTCCTACCTGTGGCAGATGTCAAGTCAATTTATTCAATATGGCAGACATTGTTGAAGAACGTTTGAAGGCTATAAAAGCCCCAATCCGTGTAGCTGTTATGGGATGTGTAGTAAATGGACCTGGAGAAGCACGAGAAGCTGATTTTGGTATTGCAGGAGGTAAAGGACAAGGTATTATTTTCCGCAAAGGAAAAGTATTAAAAACTGTACCAGAACAAGAGTTGGTAGATACCTTATTTGCTGAAATCGATCAATATCTTTTAACGTTAGAAGATAATTAAGAGTATGAATCATATAGAATATAAAGGAGTATGTTATGTTAGCAAGTCGCTTGTATGCACCAACATTACGTGAAATGCCTTCCGATGCTGATGTAATCAGCCAACAGTTAATGTTGCGTGCAGGTTTTGTTCGTAAAGTAGCAGGTGGATTATATACTTATTTACCATTGGCTTGGCGTAGTATTCATAAAATTAATGAAATTATTCGTGAAGAAATGGAAGCTATCAATAGCCAAGAAATCATGATGCCGATCTTACAACCTAGTGAACTATGGGAAGAATCTGGTCGTTGGGCTGCGTATGGCGCAGAAATGATGCGTATTTCTGATCGTCATGGCCGTGAATATTGCCTAGGACCAACTCATGAAGAAATGGTAACTAATCTAGTGCGTGGAGAAGTCAATTCCTATCGTCAATTACCTTTAAGTTTATATCAAATTCAAAATAAATATCGCGATGAACGTCGTCCACGCTATGGATTGATGCGTAGCCGTGAGTTTATCATGAAAGATGCCTATTCCTTTGACATCGATGAAGAAGGTATGAGCAAGTCTTTTTGGGATATGTATGAGGCATATAGTAAAATTTTCAAACGTTGTGGGTTAACATGTAAACCAGTAGAAGCAGATAATGGTGCTATTGGTGGTTCCGGTAGCTTTGAGTTCATGGCTTTGGCGGAATCCGGTGAGGCAGATGTTATCCACTGCACAAAATGTGATTATGCTGCAAATATTGAAATTGGCCAACCAAAAGCATTGGAAGTGGATACAGAAGAAGCTAAGGCATTGGAAACAGTATCTACACCAGATGCTAAGTCAATTCAAGCGGTAGCCGATATGTTACAATTGCCATTGGAAAAAACAATTAAAGCAGTAGTCTACAACATTGAAGGTAAAGTTATTCTTGCCATTGTTCGTGGTGACCATGAAGTGAATGAAATCGCTGTACAAAGAGCTGTAGAAGGTGGCATTGAACCAGAAATGGCTACTCCAGAAGACTTAGCACGTGTTGGATTAACAGCTGGATTCATTAGCCCAGTGGGACTTTCACAATCTGAAGAGTTTGCCATTGTAGTGGATGAAACAGTGATGAACTTACATAATGTATGTGGTGGTGCTAATACAGCAGATGCGCATTATATCAATATCAATCCTAACCGTGATTTCAATGTAGATGATATCATTGTGGCACCAATTCGTTTGATTACTCTCGATGATCCATGCCCTAAATGCAGTGGTCAACTTCGCATCGATAAAGGTATCGAAGTAGGTCAAGTATTTAAATTGGGTACGAAGTACTCTGAATCTATGAATGCCACAGTATTGAACCAAGGTGGCCGTCCAACTCCATTCCAAATGGGTTGCTATGGTATCGGTGTAGGACGTACATTGGCAGCTGCTATTGAACAAAGTTATGATGAAAATGGTATCATCTGGCCAGTAGCAATTGCTCCATTCGAGGTTGTTATCGTTCCAATTAATGCGAAAGATGAGGCTTTGATGGAAGTGAGCGAACGCTTGTATAAAGAGATGAAACAAGCTGGTGTTGATGTACTATTGGATGATCGTAAGGACCGTGCAGGTGTTAAATTTAAAGATGCAGATTTGATTGGCTATCCTGTACGCATCACGGTAAGTAAAAATACTATCGAATCTGGCGAAGTAGAATTACGTGTTCGTAAAGATGGTTCTACAAGCACTGTTAAAATTGATGAAGTAAGTACCTCTGTACAAGGATTACTTCGTCTGTTGAAAGATGGATATAGCATTTAATTGCACACATTGAACTACATAGAATTAGAGAGAACGACTCATCGAGGATACCTTGATGAGTCGTTTTAATTACAAAAAACCGCTTACTCATACGTTCGCAAACACTTACGAACACTTATGAATAAGCGGTTATCTTGTTTTGTATTGTGGTGGAGACGAGGGGAGTCGAACCCCTGTCCAAACATGTTGCCCCCTAGACCTCTCCGAGCGCAGTTGATGTTTTAAACTTCGAATAGTGTTTGGACATCAACAACCTAAGCTATTCTAGCTCATGAGATTTAACTAGCTCTAATTGAGCGGATAGAACTAGCTAGCCCGTAGTTTGACGCCACATCCCTCTCCACGGGCGAGAGAAGGTGTGACGTAGCTTATGCAGCTAATGCAAAATTTTCTTCTGCGTTTAATTTAAGTTCCACTGTTTTATGGTCAAGTGAGACACCAGCTCGCTTTCTAAGATACATCCATACCTGTCGAAACCTTTACGTCCCCATATGTAATTATTGTCTTATAATTATATAGATATATCTTGTGAAAGTCAAATGTAATATGTACTTTTTTTTAAAGATAGTGTATACTATTAAATATCATTCCTAGTACAGAGTCACAGGAGGAATCCTATGTCATATGAAACAGAAACAGTAGCTGAGTTTGAAAGGTTTTCATCATTATCTGATGAAGAGATTGTTGATATCTATCAACGTGAAAACAATCATTTTGCTACTGATTATATTGTTCAACGATATAAAAATTTTGTACGCTCTAAATCTAGGTCCTATTTTTTAATGGGTGCTGATAAAGAAGATATTATTCAAGAAGGTATGATTGGTTTGTATAAAGCGACAAGAGACTATAATCGAGACCGTGAGGTCAGTTTTAAATCATTTGCTGAATTATGTATTACAAGACAAATCATTTCTGCTATCAAAGGGGCTAGTCGTCAAAAGCACATTCCTTTGAATTCCTATATCTCTTTAAATAAACCAGCCTATGATGATTCAGAGCGAACTTTAATAGAAGTACTGGAAACAGAAAAAAATTTAGACCCAGAGGAAGTAGTTATTAATAGAGAGCAATACGCTCTTATTAAAGAAGTGATGGAGGCTGTTCTGAGCCCTCTAGAATGGGATGTATTACGTGGATATATGGATGCCAAATCCTACCAAGAAATGGCAGAAGAACATCATCGTTCTATAAAATCTATTGATAATGCATTGCAACGAGTAAAGAAAAAAATGGAAGTTTACTTCGGGCATAACCGTTAATACAGAAAGGAAGAGATTCATGAGAGATTTTCTAATGGTTGTTGAAATTATTATTTCTATTCTTTTAATTGTGGTAGTAGTAGCACAGACCGGTAAAAGTGCAGGTATGGGTGGTGCTGTTTCTGGCGCAGCTGATTCCGTATTCGGTGGGAAAGAACGTGGTGTAGATGGATTCTTATCACGGTGTACAGTTGTGTTAGCGACACTATTCATTTTAGTTAGCTTAGCATTAGATTTAGTGTTAAGTTCTTATTAATACACAAAAAACCCTACCCTATGGTAGGTTTTTTTTATAGATATATTGAGGTACTATGAGAGACGAAATCTTACAATTTTTTAGAGATATATGGCCTGAATCTTATCATATAGAAGATGTTCCTTTCATCTTGGGCTATAAAGATGAGGAAATTAAAGCATATTTTTCTATTTTACATGATTTAGAAACTGCAGGCTCTATTTGCATTAAAGATGGTGAATATGCAACCTATCAAAAAACAGAAAATAGGAAATTACTAGGTATCTATAAAGCTAGTAAAAAAGGGTTTGGATTTGTTATACCTACAGAGGGACACTTACCAGATGTATTCATTCCCAATGGTTGTTCAGGCACAGCCATGCATGATGATGAAGTAGAATATATAATCAAACGGAAAGGAACTAGTGAGCGAAAAGCAGAAGGTATTATCCATCGTATTGTGACTCGAAATACGAATCGTGTAGTAGGTGTTTTTGAGCGTCTAAAAACAAGTGGATTTGTTACACCTCATAATGAACGATTAGGTGATGATATTTATATTCCTTTAGAAGCTACTTTAGATGCTAGAAGTGGTGCTACCGTAGTGGTAGAATTAACTGCTTGGCCAGAAGAAAATCGTAAAGCAGAAGGAAAAATTGTAGAAATTGTAGGGGATAGTTCTACACCAGATTTAGATGTCTTGTCAGTGATGGCTACCTTTAATTTGCCAAAAGAGTTTCCAAAAGATGTGCAAGAAGAGGCCCGGAAGATTTCTTTCACAGTTACTGATGATGCAGACCGTTTAGATTTACGACACCAAGAAATGATCACCATCGATGGAGAAGATGCAAAGGATTTAGATGATGCTGTGCATGCGAAAGTATTGGATAATGGCAATATTGAATTGGGGGTTCATATTGCAGACGTCAGCCACTACGTGCCAGCTGGATCAATCATTGACCAAGAGGCATACCGCCGTGGCACTAGTGTGTATTTGGTGGATCGTGTGATCCCTATGTTACCAGTGGAACTATCAAACGGTATTTGTTCCTTACAAGCCAAGGAAGATCGCTATGCCATGTCCTGTATTATGGAAGTAAGTCCTCAAGGTAAAGTGTTGCGCTATTCCATAAAGCCATCCATTATTCATATCACTCGTCGTTGTAGCTATAAGGAAATCTATTTAGCTTTAGAAGAAAACATCATTCCTGATGATTTGGCACCACTCATGGCAATGGTGCGGACCCTAGAAACATTGGCATACCAATTAATGAAGATGCGTCAACAAGCAGGAGCCATAAGTTTTGAATTCCCAGAATATAAGGTTCTTTTAGATGCTACAGGCATACCGCAACGAATCGTACGAAAAGATAGAACCATTGCAGAAAAATTAATCGAACAATGTATGTTATTAGCCAATGAAACGGTAGCTACATTTCTTAGTGAACGGTTAGATACTTCTGTGTATCGTATTCATGAAGAACCAAAAGATACGAAGTTAGAACAACTTATTACGGTATTACACCATGCAGGATATCCTGTAAAACTGCCGACTAAGGTTGAGCCTAAGCATATTGAGGAGTTATTACAATCTGTGGCTGGTACAGAGATTGAACCTGTGGTACAAATCATGGTCCTTCGTTCTATGCAACAAGCAAAATACAGTTCGGAGAATATGGGACACTTTGGTCTGGCCTCTTCTACGTACACCCATTTTACATCACCTATCCGTCGCTATCCAGATTTGATGATTCATCGACTATTGCGCTATGTCCTAGAAGGCAAACCAAAACGACTCGCGCCGATTGCTGATGAGTCCTATTTAACACATAGTGCCAGTCATTGCTCAGAGCGTGAACAAATCGCTACAGAAGCAGAACGGGAAACTTTAGATATGAAAAAGGTTCAGTATATGGCGCAATATGTTGGTGAAAGTTTCGAGGGACATGTAAGTTCAATTACTGCCTTTGGTTTATTTATTGAACTTAATAATGGGGTAGATGGTTTAGTACCATATAATTTAATGGATGATGACCATTATGTCTTTGACGAGCCACATTATATGGCCTATGGTAGACGAAGTGGAAAGGAATATCACTTAGGTACACCGGTGACAGTAACATTGATTAAAGCTGATACAGAGCTTCGCCAAATCGATTTTGTCATTGGTGAAGTGGAATCCATTGATGGATACTTACGGCGAGGGCAAGGTCGTGAAGACTCACTTTCAAAACCGAAACGGGGAAATAGAAAATCCTATAAGAAGCAAAAAGAAGAGAAACGAAAACGTCGAGATAGACAAACTCATGATATAATAGAAACGACAGGTACCACGAAAGCGGTAGAGCAAATGCTACGCAAGTTGGATACAAAAAAGAAGACAGCGTTTTATGAAACGATACACAAAAAAAGTAATCATAAAAAAGGAAAGAAACAGAGGAAACGGTAATGGCGAAAGATAACAATGCATTAATTGTAGATAATCGCAAAGCTAGGCATGACTTTCACATTCATGAAACCTATGAAGCAGGGATTGCCCTTACGGGAACGGAAGTGAAATCCATTCGAGCTGGTCGCATCAATTTAAAAGATAGTTTTTGCCGCATTGAACATGGTGAACTTTTCTTATACCAAGTACATATCAGTAAATACGAGCAAGGCAATCAATTTAATCATGAGCCAGAACGGACACGTAAATTGCTTATGCATAAACGGGAGATTCATAAATTATTAGGGCAAGTAAAAGAAAAAGGTTACTCTTTGATCCCCTTGAACTTTCACTATAGTCATGGATATGTTAAAGTCACTATTGGCCTTGTAACAGGTAAGAAAAATTATGATAAACGACAAGATATGGCGGAACGTGATGCAAAACGAGATATTCAGCGCCGTATGAAAGAACAAAATCGTTAAGAAAGGAAAGTCTATGTTAGTCGATTTCCACATGCATACGAATGTATCAGATGGTACATATATGCCAAGAGATTTGGTGGCATTAGCAAAGGAAAAACATTTACAAGCTATTTCTATTACAGATCACGATGAAGTAGGGGCCTATGCGCAATTAACGACAAATGATAGAGCAGGGATTCAAATCTTTCATGGTTGCGAGTTTAGTACCTATTACCATGAAAAAGAAGTTCATGTGTTGGGATATCAGTTTTCCTTAGAGCATCCAGAACTACAGGATTATATTTCTCATTTTAAAGAAGTACGACGCTCTAGAATTCATAAAATGGTAGATAAATGTGCGGACGTAGGCTATGATATTTCCTACGAGGAATTAGTAAATACATTCACTGATGCAGTGTCCTTTGGACGCCCTCATATTGCGCAACTACTTATTGCTCATGGGTATGTGGAAACCGTAGGAGAAGCCTTTGATACGATGTTAAACCCAAATGGTCCTTGCTTTGTACCAAAAGAAAAGTATGAGCCTCAACAAGCTATTGATTTGATTCATCGTGCTGGTGGTATAGCTGTACTTGCACACCCGAAACTAGTAGAGAATGATACCTATGTGAATGAGTTACTAGACCTACCATTTGATGGTGTCGAGGTGTATCATTCTAGTCATTCCACCAAGGATAGTACTAAATATCGCAAGATTGCAGAGAATCGTGGATTGTTAATATCTGGTGGATCCGACTTTCATGGCATTCAAGATCGTTTCCCTGAAAGTATCGGTCTTGGAGAATACGAAATACAACATGAGTGGGTAGCTAATTTTATGAAAGCCTTACAAGGCGCATAGAGGTGTAGTATGGATGTAATCGCATTTATTGGCCCTAGCGGAACAGGTAAAAGTCATAGAGCATTGGTGGTGGCACATGAACATCACGCATCTTGTATCATTGATGATGGAATTTTAATTCATAATAATCGTATTGTAGGTGGTTTTTCTGCAAAAAAAGAAGAAAATCGCATTAAAGCAGTTCGACGTGCTATCTTTCAGGATAAAAAACAGGTAGAAAGCGTAAGAAAAGCGCTAGATGAAATTCAACCAGAACGCCTTATGATATTAGGTACGTCGGAAAATATGATTGGAAAAATCACGAAAGCCCTCGGCATCCCTGGGCCGTCCTATTATATCCATATTGAAGATGTAGCCACCCCAAAAGATATTGAAAAAGCACAACACGCTAGATTAAAAGAAGGAAAGCATATTATTCCCGTTCCAACTGTTGAATTGAAGCCTCATTTTAAAGGCTTTTTAATCGACCCTATTAAATCTTTCTGGCGAAGAACTAGATTATCTTCGAAACAAGATGAAGGATGGGAAAAATCTGTTATCCGTCCAGCTTTTAGCTATTATGGAAAACTAGTTTTTGAAGATGCAGTGATTCAAGCACTCATCAGGAATAGCATTGAAAAATCTCCAGGTGTGACAGATGTACGCAGTATGGATATTAAGAAAAGTAAAGAAGTCACTAATGGTTTAATCTTACAAATTGACGTTACCGTTATGCTAGGATTCGTGGTAAAGGAAATCATGGATACCTTGCAAAAAACGATACGTCAAGAAATTGAATATATTACAGGCATGTCTATTGAGCGACTTGCCATTAAGGTAGGTGGCACCATTGAGCCATCAAAAGTAAAATACAAGCATAAGGAGTAATATGAAGTCATACTATATTTATACATATGGTTGCCAAATGAATGAAAGTGATTCAGAACGATTGGCACATCAATTAGAGTCTGTTGGATATGTACCTACAGAAGATGTAGATTCTTCGGATTTGATTATTTTAAATACTTGTTGCGTTCGTGAAACAGCGGAAAATAAAATTTATGGCCGTATTGGCGAGTTAAAGCATTTGAAAGAAAAGAATAAAAACTTAATCATTGCCATCACTGGCTGTATGGCACAAAAGAACCAAGCGGATATGTTCAAACGAGCACCTCATATTGATATTGTATTGGGTACGCATAATATCCAACATATCAATGAAATGGTAAAAGAAGTGCAACGTACGAAAAAACGCCAAGTCAATGTAGAAATGGATAACACTGTATTACCAGAACTGGCGGCGAAACCAAATGGTACTTTCTTTGCGTGGGTACCAATTATGAATGGTTGTAATAAGTTCTGTACCTACTGTATCGTACCCCATGTGCGGGGCCGTGAAATTAGCCGACCTGTAGAGTCCATTGTGAAGGATGTGCGTGAACTAGGTGAAAAGGGCTTTAAAGAAATCACTTTGTTGGGACAAAATGTAAACTCCTATGGTTTGGATTTTAAAGATGGTACAGACTTTGGTACTTTAGTAGATGCCTTAGATGGCATTCCAGGTATCGAGCGTATTCGCTATATGACAAGCCATCCCCAAGATATGACGAAAGGCATGGTAGATGCCTTAGGTCGTTCTTCTAATATTGTGACACAATTGCATTTACCAGTGCAGTCTGGATCTGACAATATTTTGAAACGAATGAATCGTCATTATTCTGTGGAACAATATAAAGAGTTGTTGCAATATTGCCGTAAAAAAATCGATGGAGTTACTATCACTACAGATATTATTGTGGGTTTCCCTGGAGAAACAGAGGAAGATTTCCAACAAACATTGCAATTATTGAAAGACGTACGCTATGATATGGCATTTACTTTCATCTATTCCAAACGCTCCGGCACACCAGCGGCGGAATTTGAAGAGCAAGTGCCAGAGGAAGTGAAACGTGTTCGTTTACAAGCCTTGATGGACGTGCAAAACGAGATTTCCCTCGAGTTGAACCAAGCCATGGAAGACAAGGTGTACGATATTATTGTAGAAGGACCGAGCCGTACTGATGAAAACATGTGGTTTGGACGCACTTCGGGCAATAAAATGGTCCTATTCCCTAAGCAAGAGAACTTAAAAGTTGGGGATACCATCGATGTACGTATCGATAAAGGGCAAACGTGGGTATTATACGGCACTGTACTATAGAAAGGAGTTAGCAGGATGGGCAAGAAACAAACGCCTATGATGGAGCAGTATTTTAGTATTAAAGCTCGCTATGAAAGGGAACTATTATTTTTTCGGTTAGGTGACTTTTATGAGCTTTTTTACGACGATGCTATCACCGCATCACGAGAATTGAATATTACCTTAACAGGTCGCAATGCGGGTGAAGAAGATAAAGCTCCTATGTGTGGCGTTCCTTTCCATTCTGCAGAATCCTATATTGAAAAACTCATCAGTAAAGGCTACAAAGTAGCCATTTGTGAACAAGTAGAAGATCCTAAAGAGGCAAAGGGAATCGTAAAACGTGATGTGATCCGGGTTATCACACCAGGTACAGTACTCAGTGAAAACGGTACAAAAGATGGGGAAAATAACTTTTTAGCCTTGACCTATGAAACAGGGGGGCAGCGCATTGTGTTGTTCACAGATATCACTACTGGTGAAGTGATTTGGGAACGTATGGATAGTTCTAGTGAAAGTTCTTTATTTGATGCTTTCACTATGTACCAACCAAAAGAGCTTATCCTAGCTGGTAGTAGTGAATTACCTACTAGTATCCAAGATTTTTTGACACGTCAAATGTCAGGCATAGCCTTGTCTCCGTTCACGCCTACAGAAACTATAGACAGTATTCGTCTAAAAGGTCGTGAACATTTTTCTGACGCCGGCTTGCTAGAAGAAGATGTATTAGAAGCCTTAGGTTATGTAATTCTCTATTTACAAGAAATTATTAAAACAGATACATCTCACATTAATTATGTGCACCAACTATCTGTGGGAGACCGCATGATATTGGACACATCTTGTTTGCGCCATTTGGAGATTACAAGAAATGTTCGAGATGGATCTAAAAAAGGTACGCTCCTAGATGTACTAGATAAAACATTAACCCCTATGGGGGCTCGCATGTTGAAACAGTGGATTGAGCATCCTTTAATGGATATCCATCGCATCGTGCGCCGTCAAATGGGCATAGGTGAATCTATTGATAATCCAACCATGCGCAGTCAACTGCGTTCTTTACTGACATCAGTTTATGATTTTGAACGTATTCTAAGCCGTGTAGAAACGGGGAGTGTGTCTCCTAGAGATTTTGCCTCCTTGCGAGAATCTTTGCGGGTCTTACCGATGATTCAAGAGGTAATACAACATTGTACCTCTAATATTCTTCAAGACTGTCATAGTATGATTCACACCCATAATGACCTATGTGACCTATTAACACGTGCTATCGTGGATCAGCCGTCGTTGGCGTTGAAAGATGGTCATGTTATCCGTGATGGATACAGTGCAGAATTAGATGAATTGCGTTCTTTGGCTACCAATAGTCAAGAGTGGCTACATCGCTTAGAAGAAGAGGCGAAACAGGCTACAGGAATTCGCCTAAAAACAGGATACAATAAAGTATTCGGATACTATTTTGAAGTATCCCAAGGGCAAGTGGGTCTCGTGCCAGATTATTTCATTCGTAAGCAAACCTTAACCAATGCGGAGCGCTATATTACGCCAGAGCTAAAAGAGTTTGAAATAAAAATGCTCAATGCAAAAGAGCAAATTCAAAAGTTGGAATATTCTTTGTACCAAGACTTACGGTTGATTGCTAAAGCACATATTAAAGAGATTCAAGAAACGGCTCGTGGCATTGCACAGTTAGACGTGATTTTGAGCTTAGGGGAAGTGGCCTTTACTAATAAATATGTATGTCCTACTATTGTTACAAATGGGGCGATTTCTATCAAAGACGGTCGTCATCCAGTGATTGAAACCTTGCTGAAACAGGAATTGTTCATTCCTAATGATGTGGTGTTGAACCATTCCGAAGAGGAGTTTATCCTCATCACAGGTCCTAACATGGCAGGTAAATCTACCTACATGCGTCAAGTGGCTTTGCTCATGATTATGGCGCAGATTGGCTCATTTATTCCTGCTAGAGAAGCCACCATTGCTCCTGTGGACAGAATTTTTACCCGCGTCGGTGCCAGCGATGATATTTCTACAGGCCAAAGTACTTTCATGGTGGAAATGAAAGAAATATCCTATATCCTAGAGCATGCGACATGCAACAGTCTAGTCATCCTCGATGAAATTGGCCGTGGTACATCTACCTTTGATGGCCTTAGCATTGCTCGTGCCGTAGTGGAGCACATTTGTGAAACTATTCACTGTAAAAGCTTGTTCGCTACTCACTATCACGAGTTAATCGAACTAGAAGAGCAATATAGTAAGCTAAAAAATTATACAGTAGCAGTTAAAGATAAAGGCAATGATGTACTATTTCTGCGCCGCATTGTAAAAGGTGGAGCAGACCGTAGTTATGGTATCCATGTGGCTAAATTAGCAGGTCTTCCTAAGGCTGTTCTAGATCGAGCTAACACAATTCTATCTCATTTGGAAGATGGAAAAGTGGTATCGGAAGCAGTGCCTAAGAAAAAAGAAAAACAAAGTGTTACAGGCCCTCTATTCGGGAGTGGTGATTTATTTACACAACCTATTCTGGATCAGTTATTAAAGCTAGACATAATGAGTATGACACCCATAGAGGCCATCAGTGAATTATATCGTTTACAGGAAGAAGCGAAACAAGGAGGTGGCAAGTAATGCCAACCATTCATATCCTAGATGAAACGACTATTAATCAGATAGCAGCTGGCGAAGTGGTAGAACGCCCTGCCTCTGTTATCAAAGAGTTAGTAGAAAATGCTATCGATGCAGGGGCTACTTCTATTGAAGTAGAAATTGCAGAAGGTGGCATCGAATACATGCGTATCACCGACAATGGGTGCGGTATGTCCGAAGTAGATGCACGGCTAGCCGTATTGCGTCACGCTACTAGTAAAATTCGCAGTGCCGACGATTTATACGATATTGCCTCTTTAGGTTTTCGTGGTGAAGCGATTGCCAGCATTGCCTCTGTATCTAAGTTTACCTTACGGACTCGTCAGGAAACGGATACTATGGGCACACGGATTTATATCGAAGGTGGTCATATGGTAGATTGCGATCCATGTGGCACATCGGTGGGCACCTCCATTGAGGTGAAAGATTTATTTTATAACACCCCTGCTCGTAGAAAGTTTTTAAAATCTACTCGTACAGAAGCGAATAAGATTCAAGATATGATTGGCAAACTGGCACTGAGCCACACCCATATTGCTTTCAAATGTATTGTGGATACACGAGTTACCATCATGACACCAGGGAATCATAAGATGGTGGATACTATCGCCGCTCTCTATGGATTTAAAGTTAGTGAAGATGTATTTCCCATTGCTTATGAGGCGGAAGGTATTTATGTGGAAGGTGTGGTCAGCAAGCCAACGGTACTAAAAAGTAGCCGTCAATGGCAGACGACCATCGTAAACCAACGTGTCATTGCCGACAAAGCTATCTACAAGGCTATCGATACGGCGTACCATGCCCTATTACCAAAAGGTGGCTATCCCTTGGTGGTGTTACAAATCGTAGTACCTCCAGGGACCGTAGATATCAATGTACATCCACGGAAAAGCGAAGTAAAATTCTCTGATGATAAGCCGGTTTTTAAAGCAGTGTATAACAGTATTTTACAAGCCTTAGAACATCCGACTCATCACACAACTAGCCAGCAAGAAGAAACCATTGCTACAGCCATCGACTACGATAAAGTATTCACTGGACGTTCCCAAGGATTTACAGTGATGCGTGAAAAAACAGAGGCCCTTGTGGATACCATCCGTCAAAAGGGATATACAGCGCCACAGCGCACTGTGTATGAACAAAGCAATTTTAACGAATCCCTAGATGTGAATGAAAACTTTGTGCCTAAAAGTTATACACAGGAAGACAAAGATCGGTTCAGAGCAATCCGTGAATCACGGCCTAATCTAGTGCCAAGCTCTGTAGATCCATATATAAACCATATTGGAAAAGAATTTGGAGCTGAAGGTTTAACTACATCACAAGGATTAGCAGGTGATTCTCACACTGGAGCAGCTATTGGTGCAGATGATTCTTATGATACTCATCATGGTGATTCAAACAATACTAATATTAGTAAAACAGTAGCCAATCAAGGATTACTTCCTATGGGCCAAGTAGCCTCTTGCTATATTTTGGCAAAAAAAGGCGATGATTTATACATTATCGACCAACATGCAGCGCACGAACGTGTGCGGTATGATAAACTATGCAAATCTTCCGAGTCCATTCCTATGCAGGAATTATTGATGCCTATACACATGGATGTTAGCGAGGAAGAATTAACATTGGCGGAAGAACAGAGAGATGCATTGTTAGATTTAGGATTCCAAGTAGACCAAGGTGGACCCACTTCCTTACGTATTGATGGTCATCCTGTGGATATTATTGAAAGTAAAGTTCCAGAAATTTTACAATACGTATTTTCCTATATGCATGATCATCAAAGCCCAAGTGCGGCGCAATTACGTCATGAAATGTTGGCCTATGCTTCCTGTCGTGGCGCCATTAAAGCAGGGCATAATCTAAACTTGGTACAAATTGATGCTTTATTACAAGACCTGTTCAGCACAGAAAAGCCCTATGTGTGTCCTCACGGACGACCTACGATCATTAAATTTACACCAGACGAATTAGGAAAATTATTTTTACGGAGTTAATATGTATCTCATTAGCACAAGTTCAAAGACAAATGCATATCTCATTGAACAGGCTAAGGAGCTAAGTCAACTCCTGCAAATGCCCTATGTGCCGCGTAAGCATCAGTCCGTGGAAGAATTATTAGATGCACATCATTGTGCGGGTGCCTTAGTAGTGACCAAGGAAGGTCCTTCTTTTGTAACAAAAGAGGGAATACCTCATCAATTTCATCTATCTATGGCACATTTGCGCTTGTTAGAAATCGACCGTGGACATACAGACCATCTTCTGCGAGCTATCGGCTATGAAACGGTCACATCTGTTTTAGATTGTACTGCCGGCTTAGGCTCCGATAGTTCTATTATCAGCTATGGTTGTCCACAGTTAACACGTCATACGGCTATTGAAGGACATCCTATCTTGGGGTATATCACCAATTATGGATTTCGACACTTTCAACATAAGAATCCAAGCGTAACAGAGTCGTTGCGCCGTATTCAACTGGTCATTTGCAATTATCAGGATTATTTAAAACACATAGAACCTAATCGGTATGATGTTATCTATTTGGACCCTATGTTTGAAAATCCTGTTTATGAAAGTCCTCAATTTCAGCAGTGGCGTGGTCATTTACTAGAATCTAAGATACATCCAGATATTGTAGAACTCGGCTTGGAAAAATCGAAACGTTTGGTCATTAAAGAGCGCAAAGGCAGTCGTCTATTCAAAGACATACCACCTATAGAAATGGTAGGTGGTAAATATAGTTCCATTGCCTATGGTATCTATGAAAGGAGGTAAGATGAATCAGTTAATCACTATTTTGGGGCCTACCGCAGTAGGGAAAACAGCCCTTACCTTGCGGATGGCAGAAACCTTACAATCTCCCGTATTATCTGGGGATGCATACCAAATCTATAAAGGGTTGACCATTGGCACTGCCAAACCTACCCTTGAAGAATTGAACAGAGTGCCTCATTATTTCATCGATACCCATGAGCCTAATGACTCGTATAGTGTGGCAGAGTTCAATACACAAGCTAACACTGTCATAGATGCTGTTAACAAAAATGGTAAGATCCCCATTTTATCCGGTGGGACAGGGCTGTATGTGCAATCCTTACTCGAAGGATATGACTTTTTAGATGTGCCTCGCAATGAAAGATTACGCCTTGAATTAGATAACATTTTTGATACCTCTGGATTAGAAGGTTTGCAAGCCTATGCCAATGAATTGGCTGAAAAAGAAGGCCTCACATTACCATTTCAAGATAAACATCGCCTATACCGCGCGATCGAGTGCGTCTTAGCTGGTGAGGGACATGCTTTATTAACGCCATCAAAAGAAGGATTAGTCTTTCATGGACCTGTAATCGGCTTAGAACGGTCCAGAGAAGAACTATACGAACGGATTAACCTTCGAGTAGAGTATATGGTTCGAGATGGCTTATTTGAGGAAGTACAACAGCTATTGCAATCTGGCGTAAAACCAGATTCGCAGGCTTTCAAAGGCATTGGATATAAAGAGATTATTCCTTACTTTCACGGGGAATATTCAAAAGAACGAGCTATTGAATTAGTCCAACAACATACACGACAATTTGCAAAGCGGCAAATTACGTGGTATAAAAGGATGCCGTATATTCAGTGGATTTCTATCACTCCGAATCGCAGTGAAGAAAGCATTTATGAGGAAGCTATGGAACTGGTTAAAACTAGTTTAAAGAAAGGAATAGAATGACTGTAGAAGAAATCCGTCAACAGGCTCTTGATCTAGCTGAAAAAGAGTTCAAAAAATTTGAGCCTGTGGCGTTATATAATACAAAAAAAGTACTGGAAGCATTTAAAGCGTGCCAGCTTTCAGATTATCATTTTAATGGCACCAGTGGCTATGGTTACAATGATGTGGGGCGTGAGAAACTAGACGAAGTATTTGCTCACGTATTTAAAGGAGAGCGTGCCATCGTGCGTCCTCATTTCGTGTCCGGTACTCATGCATTAGCCACAACCTTGCAAGCCATCTTGGGCAATGGATCGAAAGGGAAAGAGTTCGTCTATGCCGTAGGACAACCATACGATACGATGCAATCCGTCATTGGTGCATCACGCCATGTGCCAGGATCATTAACAGAGCAAGGTTTCATCTATAAAGAAGTTCCTTTAGAGAATAACACCTACGATTTAGAGGGCATTCGCCAATCTATTACAAAAGATACTCGCGTGGTGGTGATCCAACGATCTAGAGGGTATAGTACGCGAGAACCTTTATCTGTGGAAGATATTGGTATCATTGGGAAAGCTGTAAAAGAAGTAAATCCTGAAACCATAACCTTTGTGGATAATTGTTATGGTGAATTTACAGAAACTAGAGAGCCTCTAGAAGTAGGGGCAGATATTATGGCAGGCTCCCTTATTAAAAATGCTGGCGGCGGTATTGCTCCTACCGGTGGTTACGTGGTAGGTCGAGCTGACCTAGTGGAACAAGTGGGGTATCAGTTAACGGCTCCAGGATTGGGTGACCATATGGGATCCTACGCACCGGGATATCGACTATTCTTCCAAGGATTATTCTTAGCACCTCATGTGGTATTACAAGCTTTGAAAGGAGCGGTCTATACAGCGGCTGTGGGAACCTTATTGGGATATGAAGTATTCCCAAAAGTCGATGCACCTCGCTTTGATTTAATCCAAGCTATTAACTTACACGGATCAGAAGAAATGGAATACTTCTGCCGTGGCATGCAAGCCTATAGTCCTGTAGATGCTCATGTTCACCCTATCCCAGGAGATATGCCTGGCTATGAAGATAAAATCATCATGGCAGGTGGAACTTTCGTACAGGGATCTTCCATCGAACTAAGCGCAGATGGGCCGGTACGACCACCGTACACTATCTTTATGCAAGGCGGACTTGTGTTTGAGCACTCTATGCTAGGTATACTAGGTGCTGCGGAAGAAATATTGAAACATAGAGTGTAGAATATTTTTACTTTTTACAAGTGTAATGGTTTCGTTGTTAGCTATGCAATTACAATTAAAACTAAACTGTTAGGGGGAGATAAGAATGCCTAGAGGTGGAGCACGAGAAGGTGCAGGTAGACCATTAACAGGTGGAGAGCTAAGAAAGCAACGCCAATTAAGAGCTACAGAGGAAGAATGGCAAATCATTAGAGAGTTTTCTCAAATCTTGAAAAAAGACAAAGAACGAGCCAAACGGATGTTAGAAGTAGAATAGTTATGAGGACGCTTAGAAATAGGCGTCCTTTTGTGTTGCATGAAAGATGATAGTGATTTGACAAAAGAGTATGTAGCAAGAAGCGGTCCTTTAATAATAGAGGGGGCTTAAAGATGATCTGGATTATCTTGGCAGAATGTTTGACTTTTTATATAATAAAAGCATAAATAACAGACAACCAGAAATACATGAGGTTGTTGCTTTAGTATTAAAAGAAATGAATACAAAGAGGGTGTTGCGGCATGTTTAACAAACCAATAAATAGTAAAGATAACATAAAATATGATTATCTTGATGATTTCAATAATTATCCAGAGCGGTTCTTAACTGAAGAAGAGTGTAGGGAAAGTCAAAAAAGAATTGATAATGTATTTAAGCGATTACAAAAGGATGAAAAATATCAAGCTGAAATAGAAGCTATGTTTAAAAAGTTTGGATACTAACCACTTACCTAGGTAGATGGTTTTTTATATATAAAGATATAGTAAGGTGATAAGGGGCATAGATAAGGGTTATGTATTCTAAATTAGTTTATCAATATGATATAATGTATATATGAAAAGGTGTACTTAGGATTAGACGCTCATATAGTTAAGATTTTAAATCCAAAGTATGAAAATAATTATATACCAAGCTGGGATGCTAGAAGTCACTATTATTCTAGTATTGATGAATTGCCACAAGAATATGTTAAAATCTTATGTTAGAGAAAATTGATACATCAGATGATAGTTATAATTGAGACATTAACCCGTGAATATATGAAAAGAGCAGTGAAAATTAAGGAGGGTTAAAATAGGTAATTATGCAGAGGATATAAAATAATTTTTATCTATATGAACTTCTTTCGGTAAAGTAGCATTATAAAAATAACATAACTAAAACGCTGAGAGGAGATAAGGATGCCTAGAGGTGGAACACGAGAAGGTGCAGGCCGTAAAGTTGGATGGCGTAAAGGATATAGCGATGCTAGACAAGGTCATCAAATCCGACTGCACGAAGATGAATGGGAAGTCGTTAAAATGTTTGCCAACCTAGTAAAACAAGATATTAATAAAGGAAGAGAAACGTTAAAAAAATTAGAAGAGGAACTTGGAAAAGTCTAATTATTTATTGTTGCTTTAATAAATGACCGAATATATTAAGACCTAAAAAATTACAACATTACACAATTCTAAAATATAAAAAGGTTTATACAGAATGGTAAGACTACAAAAACAATATGAAACAGAGAATATGGTAACATATAATTATTACCCTAATAATGGAACAGATTATGGGACATTTTCAGTAGATAAAACAACTCTCAACTTTACGGTTGAATGCTTAGATCCAATCTATCCGGAATTATTTTTTTTCAAAGCTTTAATAAAAGTCAAAGAAATGATTGCAAATAATGATTGCAAGGATGAAGCAAGCATTATATGGTATTGATTAATTTAACTTTGAGTTTTATTGATAAAAATTGTATCGATATTTTCTGTATAGTGTATTAAAAAAGCTTTACCAATCACTAACATTTTGGTAGAATAGCTACAAGAACTTCTCGAGGTAGAAAATTTGTGGCCTCTACACAACTAGAAATAGGATTGAGATGTGGGGTAAGCGACACCCACCGAGAAGCATTAAAACCACCTACTTATGTAGGTGGTTTTTTATTATGAGAAACGGATAATTAAGCCAATTATGGGTTTAAAATATTGTCATTATTACATAAAATACGATATAATATATTGATATGTATAAGTATAATTTTTTGTTCAATTATACATCTTCAGACTTTCAATCTGTTTTGATGTATCAATTTGATGGTAGGAGATAATATGGACAAAGTATATGCAGTAGCTATGAGCGGTGGCGTAGATAGTTCTTTAACCGCTTCAATGTTATTAGAACAGGGGTATAAGGTATTTGGTATTACCTTGCGTTTGTGGGTCAGCGACACGGAGGAAGACGAAATTCCCCAAGCTGTGGTGGATGCGAAGAAGATGTGCGATTTTCTTGGCATTGAACATCATGTGGTAGATGCGAAAGATATTTTCAAAGATAATGTAGTAGATTACTTTATCACGGAATATTCCAATGGTCGTACACCGAATCCATGCGTGTTCTGTAATCGCAATATTAAATTCGATTTGTTATTACAACGTGCCTTATCCTTAGGGGCTACACACATGGTGACAGGTCATTATGCGCAGGTTATGTATAACGAGGCAGCACAGCGGTATGAATTACATAAAGGTGACGATCCAACGAAGGATCAAAGTTATGTATTGTACACATTAACTCAAGATATTTTAAAACATTTAGTCTTTCCTTTGGGGAATCAACCAAAAACGAAAACTCGCGAAATGGCTCATGAAAAAGAATTGCCTGTATGGGATAAACCAGATAGCTTAGATATCTGTTTCTTGCCGAATCACAATTACCAAGGGTTTATCGAAAAAACATCGAAGTCGAAACCTAAATCAGGGCGTATTGTCCATGAAAATGGTGAGGTGTTAGGCACGCATAATGGATTATACAATTATACAATTGGACAACGTAAGGGCTTGGGCATTGCCTATGCATATCCTCTCTATGTTGTGAAATTAGATGGCGAAACGAATGAGGTTATCGTAGGTCCTAATGAAAGTTTATTCTCTCGCACAATGTTGTGTAACAACTATAACTTCCTAGACGGAGTTGTACCCACATCATTACAAGCAGAAGGTAAAATTCGGTATGCCGCGAAACCATCACCATGTACTGTTACTTTCACAGAGGACGGTACTATGAAAGTTGAATTTACGGAACCACAACGCGCCATTACACCGGGTCAATCCGTCGTATTCTACGAAGGAAGTAGAGTTCTTGGTGGTGGTGTAATAGATATTGTTTGTTAGAAAGGGAAGTCATGAGTACATCACATATTCGTAATTTTTGTATCATTGCTCATATTGACCATGGTAAGTCCACGCTAGCGGATCGTTTAATCGAAGAAACTGGGTCTTTGACGAAACGAGAAATGCAAGCCCAAGTCTTAGACTCCATGGACCTAGAACGGGAACGGGGCATTACGATTAAAGCTCAATCCGTTCGTTTATTGCACACTGCAATAGATGGACAAGAATACACATTAAATTTAATCGACACACCAGGTCACGTGGACTTCAGCTATGAAGTATCCCGTTCCTTGGCAGCTTGCGAAGGAGCCTTGTTGGTGGTTGATGCTGCACAAGGTGTAGAGGCGCAAACTTTGGCCAATGTCTATTTAGCATTGGAACATGATTTGGAAATCATTCCTGTCATTAATAAAATTGATTTGCCAAGTGCAGATCCTGAACGTGTAAAACGTGAAATCGAAGATGTTATTGGATTAGATGCATCTGATGCTATTTTGGCCAGTGCTAAGTCTGGCATTGGTATTCAGGATATCTTAGAAGCGATTGTAGAGAAAATTCCTGCACCACCAGATCATTCTGATAAACCAGCACGTGCCTTAATTTTTGACTCTCGCTTTGACTCCTACAAAGGTGCCATTGCTTACGTGCGCGTGCAAGAAGGTTCTTTGAAAGTAAAAGATACCATTCGTATGATGCACAGTTCTAAGGATTTTGAGGTCACTGAATTAGGTGTATTTACACCGCATTTATTACCAGTCCAAGAATTACCATGTGGCTCTGTAGGCTGTGTAGCGGCAAGTATTAAAAATGTTCGTGACTGTCGTGTAGGGGATACTATCACAAAAGCAGATAATCCAGCTGAAGAACCATTACCAGGATACCGCAAAGCCGTGTCCATGGTATATTGTGGTCTATACCCAACAGATTCCAAAGATTATGAAAACTTACGGGATGCCTTAGAAAAACTAAATCTAAACGATGCTGCTTTAGAATACGAAGCAGAAACATCCTTGGCACTAGGTTTTGGATTCCGTTGCGGTTTCCTTGGACTATTACACATGGATGTCATCCAAGAACGATTGGAACGGGAGTATAATCTATCCTTGATTACGACTGCTCCAAGCGTAAACTATAAGGTATACAAAACAAATGGGGAAGTCATCGAAGTTGATAACCCTGCTAAATTACCGCCACCAACTGAAATTGACTATGTAGAGGAGCCATATGTAAAGGCAACCACTATCGTCCCTAAAGATTATGTGGGAGCCATTATGGAACTTTCACAGGACAAACGCGGGGAATACATCAGCATGGAATACATTGATGAAAGCCGTGTATCCATCGTATACCACTTGCCGCTAGGGGAAATCATTTACGATTACTTTGATAAATTGAAATCTGCTACGAAAGGCTATGCATCCTTGGACTACGAATTGATTGGCTACCAACAATCTCCAATGGTAAAAATGGATATCTTGCTAAACGGAGATCCTGTCGATGCCTTGAGTATTATCGTTCACAAAGATCGCGCTCAATTACGTGGCCGTGCCCTCGCTGAGAAATTGAAAGAATTGATTCCTCGTCAAAACTTTGAAATTCCAATCCAAGCGGCAGTAGGCACAAAAATTGTAGCTCGTGAAACGGTAAAAGCCTGGCGCAAAGACGTATTGGCAAAATGTTACGGTGGCGATATTTCCCGTAAACGTAAATTGCTAGAAAAACAAAAAGAAGGTAAAAAACGGATGAAAGCTGTAGGGTCTGTAGAGATTCCACAAGAGGCATTCATGGCGATTTTGAAAGTAGAAAACTAATGAATACAACTCGTATTCCAGTAGGTCATAGGGGAATGTATATCCACATTCCCTTTTGCCGTCAAAAGTGTACCTACTGTGATTTCCCTTCGTACCAAGGATTAGAAGACTATTTTGATGTGTACACCTATGCGTTGCGCCAAGAGATTGAATCTAATCAGGCCTTCTTGGGGACAGAGCCCTTCGATACGATTTACTTCGGCGGTGGCACACCGACTGTTTTGTCCATCAAGGAATTGAATCGTATATTAGAGACAGTGTACAAAACATATACGATTAGCAGTGATGTGGAAATTACCATTGAGGCTAACCCTGGTGAAGTAGAAACACAATACTTGCGACACTTATATGAGCTTGGCATCAACCGTATCAGCTTTGGTGTGCAAACATTTCGTGATGACCATTTGCGTGTATTGCACCGAACTCATACGGCAAAGATGGCACAGCAAGCTGTCTTAAATGCCCATGAGATAGGGTTCTGCAATATTAGCATTGATCAGATCTATGGATTACCCCGACAAACATTGGAAGATATTTCTTATAATCTAGAGGTCATTCAGTCTTTGCCCATAAATCATATCTCTATCTATGGCCTGCAAGTGGAACCTAGTACCTTATTGCATCGCCAAGTTATGGATCATTCAGTCATATTACCGTCTGAAGATATATGCGAACAGATGTACGACTACCTTGTAGAAGGGTTAGAAAAACAGATGTTCGATAGATATGAAATTGCTAGTTTTGGTAAAGATGGAGCTTTCAGTCGTCATAATATCAAATACTGGCATGGCGCTGATTACATCGGCTTCGGTGCTGGTGCCCATTCCTTTGTGGGGAATCGGCGCTTTCAGAATACCCCTTACGTTGTGCCTTACATTCATAAGATTGAAATGAGTGAAAGTCCATGCATTGAGGAAGAAATCATCACTAGTCCTCGTGACTATGAAGATTTTAGCTTTCTTGCGTTGCGTACAAAGTGGGGATTAGTACCTAGTTTGTTTGAAAGTCGATTTAATTTAGACTTTCACAATATATATGGATCTGTTGTAACAGATCTAATGCATAAACAATTGCTTGTTTATGAAGATGATGCATATCGTCTCACTAAGGAAGGGGCCAAGCACGGAAATTATGTGTTTAGTCAGTTCCTTACGTCCTAAGTAGGAATGTACGCCCATACAGTTAATTTAGGAGAATTTTATGAAAACAGCAGTTATTTTACATGCCTTATTCAGTGAGTTCACATACGAGCAAATGGAGGCAATTTTTAGCTTAGCGAAAGAACATAATGGAAAGTTCCGTATCGTTCCTACAGGCATTCAAATTTATGACATTACAAAAGAACAAAAGGAATCCATCTTGGAACACTTACCAGATGGAGTGGTGCAAGTACAACATAAATCGGTGAACTCCATCGTGGCATGCCGCGGTACAGATGGATGTAGCCATGCCTTTATGGAAACCATTCCGATGGCGACTATGGTAGACCAAAAACACTACGGCAAAGATATGCCGAATAAAATTCGCATCGGCATCAGCGGTTGCCCACGATGCTGCGCTGAATCCATGATTAAAGATATCGGCCTAGTGGGAAAACCAAATGGCTTTACCTTAGTAGCAGGTGGCACAAGCGGTGCCTTGCCTCGAAAAGCAATTACCTTGCTAGAAGGATTATCCCCAGAAGAAGCAGAACAAAAAATCTCGGAGCTCTTAGAATGGTATAGCACTAATGCGAAGCCAAAAGAGAAGTTCGAGCATGTGTTACAGCGATTGGGGAATCCCTTCCAGTAAAACGTCACTTGTGATGCTATGTATCCTGTGGCTTTTGGTTAACTAAGCAAAGGGAAGAGCACGACATATTCCGACCCGAACTGATACAGTGGTTAGGGTCGTTACTTGTTCTGTTATGCAATCTTGTGGCATAAGTTAATTAGCAAAGGGAAACGAGCAACATATTCCTCCGGAAACTGATACAGTGGTTAGGTTTCCTCCGGAACATGTTGCTCGTTTCTTATATTTGTATAATTTAGGTAATAAGGAGTGCCACAAGGTATGCTACGCATAATCGCGTGCCTCTGTGGAGAAGGACGTATTTTTTGTTCGGAACATGTGGCGCGCTTCTTATGTTACTATGATTTAGGTAGTAAGGAGAGCCACAAGATATGCTGTGCATAATGGCGTTCTTTTGAGGGATATGAGTACGATAACACATAAAAAGACCAGTACGAGTTACATGCTTGATGTCTTGTACTGGTCTTATTAATGAATATAGATATTATTTTGTTGTTATTTTAGGTGTATTATGATGCCAATCATTTGGAAAACCTAATCGTTTTGAGATATCATTAATGCTTATAGATGTAAGTCGTTTTTCTAGGATGTTAAATTGTTTTCTTATAGTATTTTGAAGAGTTGCATATTCATGATGGCTTAAGAAACAGTGTAAAGATATCATTACAGAATATGGTGAGTTTCTCAATTGATTGTGCTTAATGTTAAAGGTTTTATGCAAAGGAGCCCAATATTTAGAATCTCGTTTACATTTTGAATCAAGTAAACGATTTGTATGCGCACAAATATTTCTAATATCATTTATATTTTCAACAAATGATATCATAACCTCAGGAGGAAATGGTGCGGTGGTAGAAATATGCTCTTCAATAAAAGTGAATAAGTCTTTAGAGATTATATTTTGGAGTTTTTTAGTACTATTTATTAGAATATGTTTCAAACAACCAAAATCTAAAAAATTTATTAGTACCCAGATAGGAACATCGTTGTAAGTGTTAATATAATGAGCAATGCTATTATTAGGTTTAGTTTTATACTTAGAAATTACATGAGATATTCTAGAAATACTTTTAATAGATTCAAGGGAGCGAGTTTTGTCGTAGCAATTTATATCTAAATATGCATAAGGAATTGTAGAATATAGTTGGGAAAATCTATGTGATAAAATTGCCTTTAAATGAGTTTCCATAGCTATTATAGCTTCAAAAAATGCATGTTTTATTTCCCGTTCGAATACAAAAAGATGTGTAATTTCATCGAATGTTGAGCCATTGGTATATTGTTCTTTATTCCTCGGAAAAAACTTACCGTATCCATTAATAATGTTATAGTAGTTTTGGGTTAATAAGTATTTTTTTGCATGCTCTATATCTTTTATTAGTAAACCTCTATCCTTTAATAGTTTTATCTGTTGATCGATTGATAGAAATGGTTTCAAAAAAATAACCCCCTCTATATAATAGAGGAGGTTACTTTCCGCACAGGTCCCCGTAGGGATTGTTGCACTAATCTTGCCTCTATTATACTGAATGAAGAAATAAATGTCAATTTTAATTAGTACTAATTCTTATAAATGGAAACATAGAGATTATTTATTATATTAAATACGATATCTTAGTTAATGAGAGTAAATTAACCAATAGTCTTATAGTACACCACAGCTTTTGGGTTCGTAATACGCAGTTTAAGTGGTTCTTCATCTTGTATGATGTATAATGTATCTTCTTTTAATCCAGTCCACTCAAGTGTAACTGAAGTTTCACCTGTAGTGATACCAAGTGCTTCCAATGGTGGGACATACAGCAGTCGTAGTCCTTTAGGTAGGAGTGTACTACTTTTTTTTATGAACTGTAATTGGTCTCCGTGTTTTGCATAGTCCAATATGTGTGCTAATTCGTTATGATGTTCTTCATTTATTAAATTATGAACCTGTGCATGCTCAATATGTATAAAATTTTCAATGTCATCACGTTGTAATACAATAAATTTCATATACTACCTTTCCTTTATAGAAATCATTAATCTAAAACAAGGCTAAGCTAAGTCCTAGCATCTTACAAAGCCTAATATCTTAATAGTTTCCAATATTTAATCTTAATATCATTATACTATCATTTCAATGACGATACAATTTTAAAAGGGATTATACATCGATTAAATCTCACACCGAGTAGATACTTTAGTGAGGTATGTCTATATAAAGCACTATGTAAGATCTAACGTAGAGGATCACAGCAACGTTCGCCCTCAAACTTCCACCCAATTGGATGCGTTGATGAGGTATGTCATATAAAAGGGATACTGTATATTGATGACTTGTATGTCACGGATTTTAGATTAATTATAATATTACTAGAAGAATGCGACATACTCCGGAGCAAACCTACCGTAGGATCAGTTTGTGGAGGAGTGTATCGCATTCTTTCGTTATAGAAATTAAGCTATTCCATCCAAATGCCACCCCGAGTGGATGCATTGGTGAGGTATGTCAAGTTAATATACTAATTGATGAGAACCTAAGAAGAGCAGGGCATGTTCCGGAGCAAACCTACCGTAGGATCAGTTTGCGGAAGAATGTGCCGTGCTCTTCCTTTTGCCCAAATTAGTACTGACATACCTCACCAAACCAAACAATCAAAAAGTTTGTTTTTTTGACTAATACGGTATTTACTGAACTTTCACCAATTTTTCACTTGACATATGTTGTAAATGTGATACTATATATCTTGTAGTTAGCACTCAACCTTAGTGAGTGCTAATAATAACGAGGTGATACTATGGATGAAAGGAAAGAGCGCATTCTGCGTGCTATCATTCAAGATTACATTAAAACAGCGGAACCTGTTGGTTCTCGTACGATCGCTAAGAATTATGATCTAGGCATCAGTCCTGCGACGGTACGAAATGAAATGGCTGATTTAGAAGATCTTGGCTTTCTTGAACAACCTCATACATCAGCAGGTCGGATTCCTTCGGCAAAAGGCTACCAGTACTATGTAGACACTTTACAGGAGTTTGAAGACGATGCTGCTGAAGATATTCCTGTAATTCAAGAGTTATGGCAGACTCATCAACAAGAACTTGATGATTTTTTTGTAGAAATAGCAAAACTTATTTCTCGTATTAGTCATAATGTGAGTATGTTTTTAGCTCCCGCCCATGATTCATCTACTATAACCTATATCCATGTTCTTCCTATCGATGAACATAGAGCGGTCATGGTGGTGGTAACGAATACAGGTGCTTTGGATAATGAGCCAATTTATTTTACAGAACCTATTAATAAAGAAGAATTAGCTATGCATGCGCATCGCTTTAATAGTGTACTTCATGATGTATCCATCCAGGATATCACGCAAGAAAACTTAGACAAAATGCGGGTAACTTTAGATTTACAAGATACAACGTATGTAGTTTTTTGTGACACATTATATCGAGCCATTGCTAAGCGAAAACTCTTCTATACAATAGGAACTACATCCTTATTAGAACAACCAGAGTTTAACGATATTAAACGGGCCCAACCACTGTTAGCCTTATTAGAACAACAAGATGAGTTAACCCAATTATTAACGCCAAACTCTAGTAGTCCTATCGATGTAAAAATAGGTCACTCCAACGAACTGGTGAAAGATATCAGTGTTATCCAAGCAAGTTTCAATGTTCCTCATCAAGTAGGTACCCTCGCTATTGTAGGTCCTACACGAATGGAATATGGCCGTATTATGGGTATCCTAGCCTATATTAATAAGTGCATGGAAGAATTACAAGAACAGAAAAAGAAGCTGTAAAGAGGTGAAGTATGGAAGAAAATAAACAAGAAGAAACAGTCACTCCTGAAGTGGAAGTTTTGGAAGAAGAAGCTCCCGAAGCAGTAGACCCTACGAAAGAATGGGAGCAACGATACATGCGTTTGCAAGCAGATTTTGAAAACTTCAGACGTCGTACAAACCAAGAAAAAGAACAATTAGGGGTATTTGTTAAATCTCATGTTATTGAAGATTTACTCCCAGTCTTAGATAATTTTGAAAGGGCACTTTCAGCACCTGAAACGCCAGAAACGAAGGCTTTCATGGAAGGATTTGTAATGATTCAACAAAGCTTAATGGCAAGCCTATCAAAACAAGGATTAGCGGTGATTGAAGCTGTGGGTCAACCGTTTGATCCAAATTACCACCAAGCTATCATGCGTGTGCCAGCTGAAGATATGGAAGATGACACTGTGTGTGAAGTATTACAAACAGGCTATACTGTAGAAGGCCGCGTGGTACGTCCAGCCATGGTAAAAGTAGTTCATAATGGATAATGTATAAGTAATTTTAATTAACATATTAGAAGAAGTATTAGGAGGTCATGTTAAATGGCAAAAGTAATTGGTATTGACTTAGGTACAACAAATTCTTGTTTCGCAGTAATGGAAGGCGGCGAACCAACTGTTATTACAAACCAAGAGGGAGCTAGAACGACTCCTTCCGTAGTAGGTTTTGCAAAAAATGGCGAACGTTTAGTAGGTCAATTAGCTAAACGTCAAGCAGTTTCTAACCCTGAAAACACAATCATTTCTATTAAACGTCATATGGGTACAGATTACAAAGTGAATGTAGAAGGTAAATCCTATACACCACAAGAAATCTCTGCTATGATTCTACAAAAAATTAAAGCTGATGCAGAAGCTCATTTAGGGGAACCAGTAAAACAAGCAGTTATTACTGTTCCTGCATACTTCACTGACTCTCAACGTCAAGCTACAAAAGACGCTGGTACAGTAGCAGGCTTAGAAGTATTACGTATCATTAACGAACCTACAGCAGCTGCGTTAGCATATGGCGTAGACAAAGGTGAAGACGGTAAAATTCTTGTATTCGACCTTGGTGGTGGTACATTCGACGTATCCATCCTTGAATTGGGTGAAGGCGTATTTGAAGTATTGGCAACATCTGGTAACAACCATTTAGGTGGTGACGACTTTGACCAACGCATTATGGATTATTTAATCAGCGAATTCAAAAAAGAAACTGGTATCGATTTATCCAATGACAAATTAGCTGACCAACGCTTAAAAGAAGCTGCTGAAAAAGCTAAAATTGAGTTATCTGGCGTAGCTAGCACACAAATCAACTTGCCATTCATCACAGCTGATGCAACAGGCCCTAAACATTTAGACGTAACATTAACTCGTGCTAAATTTGATGAATTAACTCGTGACTTAGTAGAAGCAACTATCGAGCCTACTCGTAAAGCGATGAAAGATGCTGGTTTATCTGCATCCGAAATCGATAAAGTATTATTGGTTGGTGGTTCCACTCGTATTCCAGCAGTACAAGAAGCAATCAAACGTGAATTAGGTAAAGAACCAACTAAAAACATCAACCCTGACGAATGTGTAGCTATCGGTGCTGCGATTCAAGGTGGTGTATTAGTAGGTGAAGTAAAAGACGTATTGTTACTCGACGTAACTCCATTGTCTTTAGGTATTGAAACTATGGGTGGTATCTTCACTCGCATTATCGACCGCAATACAACAATCCCTACATCTAAATCTCAAGTATTCTCCACTGCAGCAGATAACCAACCTTCCGTTGATATCCATGTATTGCAAGGGGAACGCGACATGGCTTCAGCTAACAAAACATTGGGCCGTTTCGAATTGTCCGGCATCCCAGCAGCTCCTCGTGGAGTACCTAAAATCGAAGTTACATTCAACATCGATGCTAACGGTATCGTTAATGTAAAAGCAAAAGATCTTGGTACTGGTAAAGAGCAAGCAATCACAATTACATCGTCTTCCGGTTTAAGCGATGAAGAAATCGACCGCATGGTAAAAGAAGCTGAAACACATGCAGCTGAAGATAAAGCTAAAAAAGAAGAAGTAGAAGTGAAAAACAATGCTGATAACTTGGTATACCAAGCTGAAAAAGCAGTGAAAGACTTTGAAGGTAAAGCTGATGCAGCACAATTAGAAGCTGTTAAAAAAGCGACAGAAACGTTAAAAGCATCTATTGAGTCTGGCGATATTGAAAAAATTAAAGCTGATAGCGAAGCATTGACAGCTCCTTTATACGAATTGTCCTCTAAAATGTACGAACAAGCGCAAGCTCAAGGCGAACAAGGTGGACAAGAAGCTCCTAAACAAGATGATAATGTAGTAGACGCTGACTACACAGTAGTTGACGAAGACAAAAAATAATAAGAAGGGACATAGATAATGGCTCGTGATTATTATGACGTCCTTGGCGTCAACAAAAATGCATCCCAAGATGAAATTAAGAAAGCATTTCGTAAGAAAGCACGTCAATACCATCCAGACGTAAACCGTGATAATCCTGAAGAGGCAGAAAAGAACTTTAAAGAAGTGAATGAAGCCTACGAAGTATTATCTGATGACACTAAAAAAGCACAATATGACCAATACGGTCATGATGCCTTCACTGCTGGCGGAGGTAACTCCGCTGGCGGTTTTGGCGGTGGTTTTGGTGGCGGCGGATTTGGCGGTTTCGGCGGTGGCAGCGGATTTGAAGATATTTTTGGTAATATCTTTGACATGTTCGGCGGCGGTGGTGGCCGTGGTCAACGTGGTCCAGAGCGTGGTGCCGATTTACGCCAAGATGTACGCATTTCTTTCCGTGATGCTGTATTTGGAACAACGATGAAAGTCAATGTACAGCGCCATGAAGAGTGTGATCATTGTCATGGTACAGGTGGTGAGCCTGGTTCTAAAGTAGAAACATGTCCAAACTGTCATGGTTCCGGTCAAGAAGCTGTCATTCAAAATACCCCATTTGGACGTATGCAAACGGTTCGCACATGTTCACGTTGTGGAGGACAAGGTAAAATTATTGAAAAACCTTGTAAAGTATGTCGTGGACAAGGACAAGCTATCAAACGTCGTGATATAGAAATCAAAATACCAGCTGGTGTCGACGATGGTGCACGCCTTCGTGTATCCGGAGAAGGGGAACCTGGTACATTAGGTGGTCCTAAGGGTGATTTATATGTGTATATCTCTGTAGCTCGTGACAAAGAGTTTGAACGCAGTGGCAATGATGTTGTGTTACGTCAAACTATCTCTTTCTCACAAGCTGCACTAGGTGCTACTATACAAGTTCCTACTTTAGAAGGTAAAGTAGAATTAAAAATCCCTGAAGGTACACAAACTGGTACTGCTTTCAGAATCAAAGGACAAGGTGTTCCGTATTTACGTCAACCAAGCCAACGTGGTGATCAACACGTAGTTGTCACTGTGGAAACACCTAAAAAATTGACAGATAAACAACGTCAATTATTAGTTGAGTTTGCTGCAGAAAACAAAGAAGATGTAAATACTTTGAAAGTGAATAAAAGCATATTAGAAAATTTAAGTGATAAGGTGAAACAGTTATTTTGCCAAGATTAAACCTTGGTAAGTAAGGAGTCATCTATGAAATGGATAGAAATATCCATTACTGTAGAAGTGGCAGTCATTGATGAAATGGCTGCCATTTTTAATGATATAGAGAGTAATGGATACATAGAAGAAACAATAGAAAATAACCCCAACTTAAGCCGTGTGACCATCTATTTAAGCATAGACAAAGATGAGAAGCAATGGAAACAGCTCATAGAAACAGCATTGCAAGATGCTAATATTTCCTTTGAAGATATGGAATGTAAAACTGTAGACGATGAGCAATGGTATCATAGTTGGCAACAATATATTATGCCTACGAGATTGTTACCAGACTTGGTGATCTGTCCCTCTTGGCAAAGCTATGATGCCACTACAGATCCACTCGCTACAGAACAAGATGTGGTAATGACCATGGATACAAAGCTATCCTTTGGTACGGGAGATCATGAGACTACTAGGAACTGTGCCACTTTATTAGGCAAATATATACACCGTATTCACACAGATTTGAGCCAACAGGTTTGCCTAGATATTGGTACTGGTACAGGTATTTTATTACTAGCAGCCCATCATTTAGGGATACCTAACCTAGTGGGCATCGACCTAGAAGAAGAAGCAGCTATGCAGGCCAAGGAAAACTGTGAAAATAATGGTATTGAGGCCACCATCATTCATGGCAATTTAAGCGATGACTTTCACGATAAAGCTCATCTTATACTAGCGAATTTAACAGTTGATCCTCTAAAAATTTTATTGCCTATGATTAGGGAAAAACTACACGATAATGGTATACTAATAATAAGTGGTATTGTGGACGATCGGTATGATGAAATTATGCCGTATATTACTAACCACTGGACTATTATGGAAGAAATGGTAGAGGGCCCTTGGCATACCTTTGCCTTGGCATAAGATAGGAAATATATGAAAAAAATATTTATTGATGGCATTATAGATGAAAGTATCCAATTACCATTAGATACAGCACATCATCTCTTTCATGTATTGCGCCATTCTAAAGAGGAACCTTTTATTGTGAGCAATCATGAAGGGCATACAGGTGAATTTGTGCTATTATCTGAAGAATCAGATATATATATGGCAAAACGATTACGTACCCTTGATGTGTCTACATCAGCTACGAAAGTAGTGTTAATTCAATCCTTTTTGAAAGGCGATAAGTTCGAGTTTTTATTGCAAAAGGCTACGGAATTAAACGTTCATCACATCTACGGTGTATCTTCGGTCCATTGTGTAGCTAAATATGATGCTAAAAAATTAAACGCCAAGAAAAGTAGATGGGAAAAAATTATCATAGAAGCAAGCCAACAATGTGGTCGCCCTAATGTACCTACATTAACAGTAGAACAGTCACTTTCAGAAGTACTGCAAATCTTACAATCTGATGAGGGAGTTCTCTTGTTAGGTGCCTATGAACGAGAAGATGACAAGACGATCAAAGATATTTTACAAACACAGTTACATACTAATTCATACCATACCATAGCCATTTGCATTGGTCCTGAAGGTGGTTATAGCCCTACTGAAATGGAACTATTGGAATCCTGTGGAGGCCATAAGGTTAGCCTAGGAGCCACTATATTGCGTGCTGAAACAGCGGCATTAAGTGCTGTGAGTATGATTCAATATGAATTACTAGATTAGGAGTCTCATGAAGACAGTTGCATTTACTACCTTAGGGTGTCGTGTCAATCAATATGATACGGATGCCATGAAAGGTTTATTTATAAAAGCAGGATATACTCCTGTTGGTTTCGATGAAGAAGCCTCTATTTACGTGATTAATACTTGTTCTGTAACAAATATGGGAGAGAAAAAATCACGCCAATTAATCCGACAAGCAAAGCGCCGTAATCCAGAAGCCTTTATTGTAGTCACAGGCTGTTATGCCCAATTAGCGCCAGAAGTAATTTCTGCTATCGATGGGGTTAACCTTGTCATCGGTACAGCGAATCGAAATAAAATTGTAGAATTAGTAGAAAATATTCCATCTACAGAAGAACAGATTTCCATCGTTCGTAATGTGATGGAAGAGTCTACCTTTGAAGAAATGCCTTTATTTGGCAATGAAATTGAAAAATGTCGGGCTTTCATGAAGATACAAGAAGGGTGTAATAATTTCTGTTCCTTCTGTATCATTCCTTATACACGAGGAAAATTAAAGTCTAGAAAAATTGAAGACATCGTGGAAGAAGCAAAACGCCTGGTTGCTTATGGGTATAAAGAGGTTGTCCTCACAGGGATACATCTCGGTAACTATGGTATTGAACTACCTGAGCGACCAACCTTAGGCCGTGTTGTGCGTGAATTATTGACCATTGATGGCTTAGAACGCATTCGCTTTGGTTCTATTGAATCTGTAGAAGTATCGGAAGAATTAATAGAGTTAATGGCAACGAACCCTCGTGTATGCCCTAATTTACATCTTCCTTTACAAGCTGGCTCAGATCCAGTGTTAAAAGCGATGAACCGTCACTATAATTTGCAACAATACAAGGATTTAGTGAAGTATTTACGTAGTCGGATTCCGAATTTATCCATTACGACAGATATTATCGCTGGTTTTCCTGGAGAAACAGACGAATTATTCGAGGAAACCATGCGTACAGTGAAAGAAGTTGGTTTTACGCATATCCATGCCTTCCCATATTCTATTCGAGAAGGTACGCCAGCTGCTAAGATGGAAGAGCAAGTTCCAGAAGCCGTGAAAAAGACACGTGTAGCCTTATTAAATCAACTTGGAAAGGAAGGCTTTAAAGCCTATGCCAATCGTTTTCTTAACCAACCTGTGAAGGTTCTCATCGAACAATGCGATGACTTTTACTATTATGGACTAACCAATGAATACGTACATAGTAAAATACCTAAACAAGACCATACTTTTAATGTAGGGGATATTGTGACAGGCACAGTCACTGAAGTGCATAGTGATGTGGTGCTGGTGGAGATTTAGAATTAATTTGTTACGAGGTTCATCATCTAATGGATAGAATTTTTTGAAGACATTTAATGATGAATTGATCGTATTTAAGAAATAAATAATAGACTATATAGAATATTTTTGATATAGTTAATATCATAGTATGTAAGTATCATACAGTAGATAAGAGAGGGGATTCCCATGAAAGAAGATTGCCTATTTTGTAAAATTATTAATAAAGAAATTCCAGCTAAGGTTGTATTAGAAAATGACAAATTCTTAGCATTCCATGATATAGCTCCAGTGGCGCCAGTTCATGTGTTGATCATTCCTAAGAATCATGTATCTAATATTGCTCATTTAAATGAAAATAATGAAGCCTATGTGGAAGGTATCTTACCCTTTGCTAAATTGGTTGCAAAAGAATTAGGTCTGGCCGCTGATGGATATCGCTTAACATTAAATACAGGCGCGAAAGCAGGTCAAACTGTATTCCATTTACATGCACATTTGTTGGGCGGTAAAGAATTAGGTTGGCCAAATATTGACTAATCTAGGAGGAACAAGTGTCAATAGAACAAACTATTATAAATCAATATAATGTGGATAATATTCTGCATTACTTTCAAGAAATTGCTAATATTCCTAGAAAATCTGGGTATGAACAAGCTATTTCCAATTATATTAAAGACTGGGCTCTAAACCTGGACTTAGATGTGTTCCAAGATGAACAGTACAATCTAATCATTAAAAAAGTCGGCACAGAGGGATATGAATCACATGAACCAGTGATTCTACAAGGTCATATGGACATGGTTTGCACGAAACTAGAGTCTGAAGAGCATGACTTTATTAACAGTCCTATCGCTTTGCATGTAGAGGATGGTATCTTACATGCCAATGGAACTACCTTAGGCGCAGATGATGGTTTTGCAGTGGCTTATGGTATGGCTATCTTAGGGTCTACAACGATTCCACACCCTCCGTTAGAGGTAGTATTCACAGTTGAGGAAGAAACTACTTTCAAAGGTGTGAAAACATTAGATTACAGTCATTTACAAGGCAAACGTCTCATCAATATGGATGGAGAACGTATGAATGAAGTGACCATCGGCAGTGCTGGCGGTCATGGATCTACTGTAACATTACCGATTGTTCCTGTTTCTGTGAATAATGAAATGACCAAGCGTAGAATCACGATAGAAGGATTAAAAGGTGGACATTCTGGTTGTGATATCCATTTAGGGCGGGGTAATGCCATTTACATCCTATCTAAGGTATTAGAACGTATCACAGGGGAACATAACATTCGCATCACTGAAGTAAGCGGTGGCAGTGCGCCTAATGCAATTCCATTACGTGCTTATGCTGATGTGTATCTACATTTACAGGATGTGCCGTATGTACAAGTTCTTTTACAAGAAGAACAAGATAAGTGGAATGCTCACTATGCATCGGCTGGTGAAAGTATGACAATATCTTTATCTGTTGTCCCTAAAATAAATCGTGAAGATTTAGTGGAATTAGATTTAGATGCTATCACCATGGAACGAGCTTTCAGCGGTGACACTGTACAAAAACTATGTACTCTTATTCAAGGAATTGAACAAGGCGTATTACAACATGCTCCTGGCAATCCGGATGAAGTATGGTACTCTAATAATATTGGTGTTTTGGGTATGGCAGATGATGCTGTATACCTTAAAATGCAAGTACGTAGTACAGATACGAAGAACCTAGAGACTCATTATAAAGGCTTAGTGCAATTGGCAGAAACTCATGGTGCTACGACATCCCTTGAAAGCCCATATCCAGGCTGGCTACCAACATTTGATAGTCCATTACAACAAGCCTATCATAAGGCATATGAATCTGTGACAGGTGCTACAGACTTACAGTTCAATGTGATCCATGCAGGTCTTGAAGTTGGCTACATGTTAGATAATTTACAAGGCCCTGTAGATGCTATTAACATTGGGCCAAACATTCATGACTTACATGCACCTACAGAACGTATGGAGTTAGAAAGTTTTGTTACTACTTGGAATGTATTGAAAGAGCTCTTAAAAAGCTTATAAAACAACATATTTGCCATTTATTTTGGCCTATGATATAATTACTTCCGATAACGATATATTATCGGAAGTAATTTTTTGGTTTAAAATAGCTATATAGGTACCAATACCTCTATATAGTACATTTGAGGTGCTTATGAGTCAATCTAATACACACTTCTATTTACGCAATTATAAAGAGATTATGAACAATTCTAAGCTTAGTGACAAGGCTAAGTCTAGTATTTTATTATCTAAGGCAGAAAATACTGTAGATGCCTACGAATCTGACTGGATGGATTTCGTGGATTGGTGTCGACATAAACAAGAATCCTTTTTTCCTAGTTCACCAGAAATTATTGTCAATTATATTAATGATTTAGCTGATTACGCTAAGGCTAATACTATATCACGTCGCATTAGCGCCTTATCGGAAAACTTTAATGCTTCTGGTATTGAAAGTAACCCTTGTAGCGCTCCTATCGTTAAACAAGCGATGCGAGGTATTCGTCGATCCTTAGGTACTTACCAGCAAGGTAAAACTCCTGTACTACTGGATGATCTTATGGATATCATAGAATATATGGAAACTGCCGATATAGCACCTATACAAAAACTACGTGATAAAGCTATATTATTATTAGGTTTTATGGGAGCTTTTCGACGTAGCGAATTATCGGCATTAACTGTAGAATCATTAAAGTTTTTGCCACAAGGTCTAGAAATCTTCGTATCCAGTTCAAAAGCCGACCAAGAAGGACAAGGTGCTATTGTTGCCATACCTTACATCGAAAATGACTCATTATGTGCCGTAAAGGCTGTCAAAGCATGGCTAAGATATGTTCCTATTACAACAGGACCTATTTTTCGGGGATTTACGAAAAGTATGAGTGTACGCAAAACGGCTATCAGTGATAAAAGTATTGCTGATATTGTAAAATACTATATGGCAGCTATTGGTGCAGATCCATCCTTATATGGAGCTCATAGTCTACGTCATGGATTTGCTACCACAGCCGCCCATTATGGCGTAGAAGAACGTAATATAATGAAACAAACTCGACACCATAGTGTCAATATGGTACGTCGTTATATTAATGAAGCCAATAAATTTGTAGATAATCCTATATCTTCTATATTCAAGCCTAAATAGCACCATATTAACTACATATTACTTGAGTTAGATGATGTATATTGAATCTCTATATAGTCGTACATAGACTATATAATACAGAAAATAATCAGATACAATTCTGTCTCCAAAACATGAGAAAGAACAGACAAAAAAGACTGCATACCCCTATGAATAATACATAGGATATACAGTCTTTTTATTCTATCATTCAATATATATATTTTAATATTTTACCGAACATACACATGCTACAATTTAATTATTTGCCCAAGCTGTAATAAAACCGAACATAGTTTTTTCTTTCAGTGTAGGAATCATTAAAGTTTCTCCAGCACGTAATGCCTTACCATGCTGTAAATGATTAATTTCTTCGATCGCTACGATATACTCACGGATATCAATATCTTCAGTTTGCGCCAATGCCTTTTGAGAGATACTCCATAAGGTATCCCCAGCGTCTACTTGTACAGCTTTAATATTTTGAGTATCCATCTCTAATGTTGTAGTATTAATCATACCATTTACTACAAATACCATAGCTACCATTACTAAAATAGAAAATAATTTATTCATAATATATACCTCTCTCTAATAATATCGAACAAAATAAATAGTACATCTGTTTGTTTATGTTCATATTTTAACACACATACAAATGTTCGGTCAAGCATAATTTTTTAGAACGCATATTTGACAATTTTCGATATTAAATTTATAATAGGTATATATGAATTAAGTTCCATAATACTGTAGAATGAGAGGTTATTCCCTTGAGACGTCCTGCCACTGATATAAATAGCAAACAACAAAGAATATTAGATTTTATTATTGAAAGTTTACAACAGCGCTATCGCTGCCCAAGTGTTCGTGAAATTGGCGATCATATGGGGTTAAGCTCCACTTCTACTGTTCAAAGTCATTTAAATACATTAGAAAAATTTGGCTATATTACTCGTGATGCTAATAAGAATCGCTCTATTACCGTTGTAAATATGCCTGATGTACCTGCTTTAGAAATGGATGAAGAAACTCACGAAGTTACGTCAAGCCCTGAATTTAATTTTTTAGAGGCTGGCCTTCGTCGTGTCCCTTTGATTGGAACTGTACAAGCAGGTCTTCCTGTAACAGCTATTGAAAACCGTGAAGATGAGTTCGTATTACCTACTGCTCTATTAGGTAGCTCTGAATGCTTCTTATTACGTGTTCGTGGCGAATCCATGCGCGATATCGGTATGTATGAAGGTGATTTGCTTATCGTTCGCAATCAATCCACTGCCAACAATGGGGATATCGTAGTTGCTCGAATTGATGATGAAGCCACTGTAAAACGCTTTTATAAAGAGTCTGACCATATTCGTTTAATGCCAGAAAACGAAGAGTTTGAGCCTATCATCACACGTAATTGTGTGATTGAAGGTCGAGTGATTGGGCTCATTCGTGACCATATTTAATCTAATATAATAAAGAAAAAGATAGTAGTCTTTAATAAGACTACTATCTTTTTCTTTTTAAAATTTTATTGTTTATATGATTCTATAGCTGCATCGATGATCTGCGCTTCTTCTACAGATGGATCACATAATGGTAATAGTAATGGCCCTGTTGTAAATCCTAATTGCTTCATCGCATATTTTACAGGAATAGGATTTGTGGTAATAAACATAGCTTTTAAGATAGGTACCAAGGATAGCTCAATAGCTCTTGCTTCTTTTACCTTTCCTTGTCTGAATAATCCTATCATCTCTTGCATTTCATTTCCTACAATATGTGCGGCCACAGAAATAACACCGGCTCCTCCATTTTGTATCACATCTAATGTTAATGCATCATCACCAGAATAAATCATGAAATCATCACTTGGTAGTAATGCACGAATTTGTTGAGTAATACTAATATCACCTGTAGCTTCTTTAATAGATGTAATATTAGGGCATTCTTTAGCTAATCTAGCTACTGTTTGTGGTTCTATACGACCACCTGTTCGACCCGGTACATTATATAGCATAACGGGTAAATCAGTACTGTCTGCAACTGCTTTAAAATGTAAATAACAACCTTCTTGATTGGGTTTGTTATAATATGGTACCACAGCCATCACGCCATGAACACCAGTATGGCTAGCAGCCTTCGTTAAAGCGATCGATTTTTTAGTAGAATTACTACCTGTATTCGCAATAATGCTAGCACGATGACCATACTCTTTAGCGATTAATGTAAATAGCTCAAGTTTATCACGATCATCAATATTTGGACCTTCACCAGTAGTGCCACATACAATTAACCCATCAGACCCATTATCTAATAAGTATCCGGCTAAACGTAGTGCTTCTTGAAAATTTACATGACCATCGTCAGTAAAAGGAGTGATCATTGCTGTTAAGATATTTCCAAATGTTGTCATCTTAGCACCCCCTGAAATATATGATTAGAAAGATTGATGTTCTACCAAGTATTCTGCAATTTGTAATGCATTTAATGCAGCACCCTTACGAATTTGATCTCCTACAATCCAAAAATTCATAGCATACTCGTTAAATAAATCTTTACGAATGCGGCCGATTTCACAATCATTTTGATTCGATGTATATAAAGGCATTGGATATTCTTGTGCTGCTGGATTATCGTTCACACGTAAACCAGGGAATTTTTCACAAGCAGCTTTGAAATCTTCTACAGATACTGGAGACTCTGTCTTTACTAATACAGATTCAGAATGAGATCGATATACTGGTACACGTACTGTAGTCGGTACTACAGCAATAGTGTCATCATGGAAAATCTTTTGTGTTTCCAATACCATTTTCATTTCTTCTTTAGAGTATCCATTTTCCATGAATACATCAATTTGCGGAATTAAATTAAAAGCGATTGGATAATGTTTGTCCATAGAGCCTGTAGGTAATAAATTAGCTACCATATCTTCCCCTGCAACATGTTGAGCTACTTGGGAATCTAATTCTTCAATCCCCTCTTTGCCAGCGCCAGATACAGCTTGGTATGTGCTGACAACAACACGTTTAATAGGAGATAAGTCATGCAATGGCTTTAATCCTAAAGCCATGATAATAGTAGAACAATTAGGATTAGCAATAATACCTTTATGTGTATCAATATCCTCTGGGTTTACTTCAGGTACTACTAATGGAACGTCTGGATCCATACGGAAAGCGCTGGAGTTATCGATAACAATAGCACCACGTTTAGCAGCTTCTGGAGCCAATGTTTTAGAAATAGAACCTCCTGCAAATAAAGCAATATCTACACCTTCAAAAGATTCTGGTTTTGCCTCTTCCACCACATAGTCTTTCCCATCTACTGTCAACACTTTACCCGCAGAACGAGCAGATGCTAACAACTTAATGCTTTCATAAGGAAATTTACGTTCTTCAATTAATGTAATAAACTCTTGTCCTACTGCACCAGTAGCACCTAATATGGCTAAATGAGGTTTTCTCATAGTGACTCCTTAATATTAATAACTTAATGTATAGTTATATGTATTATACTATTTAAGTTTTTCTTTAGCAAGAATTATATAGAATATAGAATTATAAATAATGTTCTAATCCATAAGTTAAGCCTGCAAAATCTTTGATTTTTTTACAAGCTAATACCACACCAGGCATAAAGGATAAGCGACTTAATGAATCATGACGAATCACCAATGTTTCATCATATCCACCAAAAATAACTTCTTGATGTGCCACATAACCTGGCAAACGGACACTGTGAATTGTCACATCATCCACCTTAGCACCTCGAGCACCTGGTAGACTCTCACGAGTTAAATCTTCAGCAGCTTTCACATTGGCTTTTTGTTTTGCATCATTGATCAATTTAGCCGTTAATACAGCTGTACCAGAAGGTGCATCATATTTATGATTATGATGTAATTCAATAATCTCCACATCTGGAAAATACGGAGCTAGTTCGGCTGCCGTTTTCATCATCATCACCGCACCTAACGAGAAATTAGGAGCTACCAAACAATTCGCATTATGTGCTCTACCAATGGAATCTAATTCTTGGCGCTGTGCTTCTGTAAGACCAGTTGTACCAATCACAACGTGAATTCCTTTTGTTAGCATAAGTTTTGCATTTTCAAAAATAATGGCTGGCGTTGTAAAGTCCACAATCACATCTGGATGTACGGCTTCAATAGCTTCCTCTAATTGACTGTAGATTTTACAGTCTAAAGGACTAGTGCCCATAAATTCACTAACATCTTTACCTCCATGGCTAGGATCTACCCCCCCCACTAAGGTTAACTCTGTATCATTATGAACAGCTTTTAGAACCTCACGGCCCATTTTGCCAGCTGCTCCATTTACTAAAACTTTCATTGTTCCTCCTAGAGTAATTCCTGTTGAAAGTATTGAATCATTTCTTTTGCTGTTTCTAAGGCTGTATCTGAGAAAGATTGGCCTGACATCATACGGGCAATTTGTGCAACATGTTCCTCTTCTGAAAGGATGGTAACTTTAGAAATAGTTCGACCTTCTTCTTCTACCTTGTGTAGATGATAATGTTGTTTTGCCACGCTTGCTGTTTGTGGTAAGTGAGTAATACAGAATACCTGATTACCAGAACTTAACTGTAGAATTTGTTTAGCCACTTGTAAGGCTATATCACCGCTAATACCTACATCAATTTCGTCAAATACTAATGTCTTACGAGTTGCTTTATTAAATACGGATTTAAAAGCTAAGGCGATACGCGCTAATTCACCGCCAGAGGCAACTTTATGTAGTGGTAATAAAGCTTCCCCTGCATTGGCAGAAAACAATAGCTCTATCCGGCTCGCTCCCAAAGGAGATAAAATCTCAGTACCTTCTATGACAAATTCTAACTTTGCCTTTGGCATACCTAATTGAGTTAAGTTTTGCTGTAAGGCATCAGTAATCTCTTTATGATGAGCATAACGTATTTTTGTAAGCCTTTCTAAAGCTTGTACCGCTTGTGTTTGTAAGGTTTCCACGCGTTCCACTAACTGCGATTCTTCACTTTCCTCTGATTCTAGTAATTCTAATCGCGTTTGTGCCATTTCTTCAAAGGCTAAAATTTTTTCAATAGTATCTCCATATTTACGTTTTAAATTGTATATAAGCGTATCTCTCTCTTGTAAGTAAAAATAGCGTTCTTCGTCATAGCTAATGGAATCACGGTATCTATCTAAAGCTTGTCCAGCTTCTTCTAATTGATAATACGCAGATCGCAATAACTCAGCTATTTCTTCCATATCCTTATCATATTTTACAAGATCAGTCACTTCATTAGTTATACTATTCAAGCCATCAATAAGCGGAGTTCTACCCCCATAGATACCATCATAACAACTAGAAATTGTAGATTGAAGATGCTCATAGTTATCTAATTTCTCTAATTCTTCAGATACAGCTGTATCTTCATTAGTTTGTAATTGGGCTTCTTCAATTTCATCAATCTGAAAGCGCAACATATCTAATTCACGAATTCTTTGTGCCGACTCTTCACGCAATGTTTCTAATTGTCGCTTTGCACTGGCATAGTCAGTATAGGCTACTACGTAATTTTCATAAGCCTTCGTGGCATCATCATTATACGTATCTAAATAGATATGATGTGTATCCGGTAATAAGAGCTGTTGGTTACTATATTGACCATGAATATCTGCTAAATAGGTGCCGATTTCACGTAATGCCTTCAATGGAATCACTTGGTCATTAGCTAAAATTTGTGATTTACCGTTTCGATTAAAAGTTCTAGATAAAATTAAAGTATCTTCTTCTACTAAAATATTTTTATTTACTAATAACTCTTGTAATGCTGTATCTCCTGCAATATCAAAAGCGCCTTCAATCAGAAAAGAATCCTTCTCATGACGAATAAATTCACTACTAGCTCTTTCTCCTAATAGAATAGAAAACGCATCCATCAATATAGATTTACCAGAACCTGTTTCTCCAGAAAAAATTGTGATGCCCTTGGCAAACTCTAGCTGCATATGTTCGATGAGGGCAAAATTTTTAATCCCCATGCGTACTAGCATATTAATCCCTCATTAAGTCTTGAATACGGTCCAATACCATTTCTACACTTTCTACAGAATTACATATCAATAAAATTGTATCATCTCCAGCAATCGTACCTATAACTTCATGCCATTTTGCATGGTCAATAGCAAAGGCTACTGATTGCGCAGAACCAGGTAATGTATGTAATACGACTTGATTCAATACGTGGTCAATACGCAAAATAGAATCTTGGAACAAGCGATTGATGCGTGTTCTAGATAACATAATATTTTCTTCTGGAGATAAGGCATATCGATATCGTCCATCCCCTGTAGGAACTTTAATTAACATCAATTCCTTAATATCACGTGATACTGTTGCTTGTGTAACGGTAATCCCTTCTTCTACCAAGGCTTGCGCTAACTCTTCTTGTGTTTCAATAGCCTTAGTTTGAATAATTTCTTTTATCTTATTATAACGAAAACGTTTCATTATTTCCTCCGACGAATAATATATAAAATAGGCGGTTGATTCGCTTGATTTAATGGTCGCCATGTACTGCAGTGAAAATCTTTTTGACTAATAGAAGCTATATAGTCTTCTAAATCTTCTGCCTCTTTACGACCAGTTTCTGTTCCAGGATACGCTACAATGGTACATAATCCATGTACTGAAAGTTTTTCTAATCCCTTTGATAAAGCTTTAATTGTTGATACAGATTGTGTCATAATTTGATGATCTGCATTCGGTAAATACCCTAAATTAGCTACCATTAAATCGATAGTAGATACAGGAAGTGTTTCCAGTGCACTATCATGTGACCCCAATATGAAATCCACTTGTTTTATAGCCTGTGGAAGCTCTTTCAAAAGCTTTTCTTTCGTCCTTGTTAGCGCTACTTCTTGTATATCAATAGCATATACATGAGAATTTTCATGACAATGTGACAATAGATATACTGTGTCATGTCCATTGCCACAAGTAATATCTACAATAGTTCTAGCTGTAACTAGGGCGTCTAACCATAAGTGATGCTGAAATTCTACACTATGGTGTAGAGGAATCATAGAACCTCCTTAGAGCGTGCGGTCAACTTTTTAAACAAGGTAGCAAAGAATTTTTGATCTTTAAATCGCACATATTTACAATATTGTGGATGCGCTTCAATATGTAAAGAATCAGTATTACTAAATTCGTAATCAAAAGTGCCATCCACAGAAATATGCAGGTTTTTCTGACGCTCTGGCATAGTAATATCAATTTTTGCACTTTCTTTTAGCACCAAAGATACGCCTTGCAATAAATGAGGGGCAATCGGTGTTACTATAAGAGAGCGATTATCAGGCGCCATAATAGGACCTCCAGCAGATAAGTTATACCCTGTAGACCCTGTGGAACACGCTACAATTAACCCGTCAGCAGGATACATTTGAGTATGTCCACCATTAATCGACAAATTAATACGAGCCATTTTACCCGGTTCTGAGCGGGATACCACAATATCATTAATAGCCGGACGTAGCACACGTTCTCCTTCTGGAGTATGTAAAGTTCCCACTAAATGAATGCGATCTTCCACATAAAAATCGCCTTTACTAATTCTTTCAATAGCCATCTCTAAGTTTTCAAGTTCTATTTGATTTAAGAAACCTAATTCCCCTAAATTAATACCACAAATTGGTACATTATATGAATAAATTTGACGTGCTAATTGAATAATCGTACCATCACCACCAAAGCTAAATGCCATATCCAAATGTTCAAATATTTCTGGTCGTGATAATAAGTGAGATTTCTCTATCCCCAACGCATATACATCATGATGTTCTAATTCTTTAGGCATATAAACTTCTATACCATATGTATGGCAATAGGTAATTGCTTGTGATAATATATCTCGAATATTCTCTTTTTTCATATTAGGAAAGAAACCGATTCTCATAGATCCTCCTATAATCGATGAGCCTCCTCTACCGTGGCTGTAATAAGCCCTTCAGTAATCTCTAAGGAACCCTCTGCTTGTTTTGTAAAATATCCTAAAAATTCAATATTTCCTTCCATTCCTTTAATGGGAGAATAGGTTAGTCCATGTAAATATAACCCACAATCTTTAGCAATGTACAAGATACGATCTAACACCAATCTATGTGTGGATTTATCACGTACTATTCCACCTTTACCGACTAGTTCTTTACCAGCCTCAAACTGAGGCTTGATTAAAGCTACTAAAGAGCCAGTATCTTTAAGTAAAGTAGTCGCTACAGGTAACACTTTATCCAAAGAGATAAATGCTACATCTATGGAAATAAAATCGCTAAGTTCCCCTAATTGTACTGGTGTAACGGTGCGAATATTTTGTTTTTCCATATTGATGACTCTAAGATCTTGTCGTAACTTCCAGGCTAGTTGATTATACCCTACATCAATGGCGAACACTTTGGCTGCTCCATGCTGTAAGGCACAGTCTGTAAACCCACCTGTGGAAGCACCAATATCTACCATAACGGCATTCGTTAGATCGATAGGGTATAACTCGATGGCTTTTTCCAACTTTAAGCCACCACGGCTTACATAAGGTAAGGTATTACCTTTTACCTCCAAATGTGTATCTACTGAAACTTTAGTACCAGCTTTATCCAATCGCTGTGTACCAGAAAAGATAAGCCCCGCCATAATAGCAGCCTTGGCTTTTTCTCTACTTTCAAATACACCACGTTGCACAAGTAGTATATCAAGACGTTCTTTTTGACTCATACTTGTCTCCTACTGTGTGCGGTCCATTAAATATTGGACTAGACCTTCAAGAACAGGTGATGTGCAGTTGGAATCATGTAACGCTGTTAATGCTAGATTAGCCACTTCTTGAGCTCGTTCTTTAGCAGTACCTAAACCTAAAATAGATACATAGGTTGCTTTATGCTGACGTTCATCACTGCCAGGAGTTTTACCTAATTCTTCTTGTGTACCTACTACATCTAAAATATCATCGGTAATTTGGAATAATAAACCTAAATGATCAGCATATCGTAGGTAGGCCTCTTTTACGGATGTTGTGGCCTCCATAATAATCAGACCAATTTCAACAGCTGCACTAAATAATGCTCCTGTTTTACCTTTGTGAAGAACTACTAATTCATCCAATGGTAGGAATTTTCCTTCTGATTGTAGGTCAAAAGCTTGGCCACCTACCATTCCGCTAGGCCCTGCACCTTTGGCTAAGACATGAATAATTTGCACTACTTGTTCTGCAGATAATGTTGTGTGTTTGCTAACTAATTCAAAGGCATAGGTTAATAATCCATCTCCTGCTAAAATAGCCATACCATCGCCATATACACGATGATTAGTTAGTTTTCCTCTACGATAATCATCATTATCCATAGCTGGTAAATCATCATGAATTAAAGAATAGGTATGAATCAATTCTATAGCACACACTACATCTTTATAAGCATCCCAAGATCCACCTAAAGATTCAATGACAGCTTTTGTAATAATAGGCCGAATTCTTTTACCACCCATCAATAAGCTATAATTCATGCTATCGTATAAACGAGTATATTCCGTATTAGGTGATTCTAATACAGAGGATAAATAACTTTCAATGTCTGCTTTGCTTTGTTGCAAGTACTCTTTTAACATAATATCCTCAATTCTTTGAAAGATAATAATTTTTGTATAAATATTCTAATTCTATTATACCTAAAAAAACGTACTTTGTCTCCTAATTCGTATCTACTTGTACAGTTTCAATTATTTGTTCAATTTCTTCTTCTACAAGTTGCAATAAATCAGAACATTCTTTGACTAATGTTAATCCTTCTTTATAGGTTTTTAACAATTCATGCATAGATAAGCTTTCGTCATCTAATTTTTTTACTACTTCTTCTAAGGCTGTATATTTCTTTTCATAATTTTTTATAGATTTAGCCACGATGTGTTACCTCCTGTACAGTCGCTTTCACAGATCCATCTTGAATATGTATATCTAATGTATCGCCAATTTGTACACTTTGAATCGTTTGTAATGGAGTACCATTAAGATCAACTTTTGCAAATCCCTTAATGACCTTAGCTAAAGGATTTTTGTTATCTAATTGAGTCGCTAATATAGCTAATTTACGTGATTCATCTTGGGATTTCTTTTGTATTGCACTATGTAATAGGTGTTCAAAACGTTGTAATATATTTCTCTGTTGATGCACCAAGTTCATGGCAGGTACAGTAATCTTGCGGTTGGTAATAGAAAATAACTGTTGCTTTTCTTTTTGAATACGATACTGTACAGTATTGTGAATAAAGTCTAATTTCTGCTGTACTTCTTCTTGTAAGTCCAACAGTGGATAGATAGATAATTCTGCAGCATGACTTGGGGTTGCCCCTCTTACATCTGCGACAAAATCACATAGTGTATAATCTACTTCGTGACCTACTGCAGACACAACCGGTGTTGTACATTGGAATATAGCTTCTATTAAAGCTCTATCATTGAAGCACCATAAATCTTCCATAGAGCCACCACCACGACCAACAATAATTACATCTACATCTGGGTCAGCATCTGCCATAGCTACACCACGAGCAATAACAGGGCCCACTGTAGGTCCTTGTACAGGTACATTAAATACTTTAAATGTTACTAATGGATTGCGATGGGATGCTACATGTAAAATATCGTGAATAACTGCTCCTGATGCAGAAGTAACAACACCAATACAACTCGGTACAGGTGGCAAAGGTTGTTTGTGCCGTTCGTCAAAATACCCTAACGCATATAGCTCTTGTTTTAATTTCTCATAAGCAATTTGATAGTCACTTTTGGCACCAATACGAATATCTTCGCAAATAAAACTTAAACGACCAGTTTTTTCGTAAAAACTAATGTTTCCTCGTACTTGTACTAACAAACCGTTTTCAAGGGCACCTTCCAAGCCACGTTGTTGCACTTTAGAACGCCACATAGCCATATCAATGGAGCCTGTATCATCGATGAGAGAAAAATAATAATGTCCTGTACTATGACGTTTTACATTAGAGATAACACCTTCAACAATACAGTTCTTTAAGAGAAATTCTCCCTCTACGGTTTGCTTAATAATTTTATTTAATTCTCCAACGGAGTAAGCATCCATTCTATTCTCCTTCAACAACCTTTGCTCCATAGGCATTACCTGAGGCATTATCTGCACTATATTTAGAGGATACACATAACACATCTAAATCATGATGGTGTCCCCAATGAACTAAACGATCTTGTAAGTAGGTATTAGCCATGACACCACCGGCAGTAATTAAGGTTGTAATATTATGTTTTGTTAAAATATGAGATAAGGCTTTCTCTAGGGAATTTCCAATACAATGGAACACAGAGGCTGCCAAGATTTGTGCATTTTTTTCTGTACTAAATGATTCCCTATCAGTCCAATCTATAGGCCCATGTTGTAATGATTCCCACCAGCGTTGTCCAGCGCTATATGGCCCACCAAAGCTGATGGTAGAGCCTTTCACTGATACGGGGAGCACCGAGTCTACATTATATTTAATGCGTCGCCCCAATGTTTCCATACTTGGGCCCGCTGGAAACTTTAATCCCATTAAAACACCTAATCGATCTACTAACTGGCCTCCTGCTATATCATCAGAGCCACCTACTATTTGCACTTTAAAACCACTTTTATAAATGCGTTCACAAAGAACAAATTCCGTGGTTCCTCCAGAAAGGTGTAAACTTAAAAAGGGCCCTTCTGGAATTTCACCAATTTCACGCAAGGCTGCCCATATATGATTCTCTTGATGAGAAAATACATGTACAGGAACTTGTAAACAATGTCCCAGTGATTTTGCTGTATTAAGACCTACTAAGAATGCCGGCATATAGGAATCTTCTTCTCGTCTTGGAAAACCGCTGACACCGATAGCTGAAATGGGTTGATCCAAATGTAAAGACTGAATCAGTTCACCTAAAGCACGAGTATGTTGAAATACCATTTGCGACTGTTGCAATCCTCGTTTCCCCTGCGGTACTTCTAAGAGCTTTCTAACTTCCTGTACTAATCTACCTTCCTCATCAACAATTGCACAGGATGTAGTGTAACAACTTGTATCTATTCCTAAATAATAGGCCATGTTATTGTCTCGATTTAGCTAAATTATGAAGGATAGCATTAATGTACTTATAAGAAGTCTCTCCACCAAACTCTTTCGCTAATAAAACAGCTTCATTAATGACAATCTTTGCTGGTGTATCCTCTTGTGGATGTAATAGCTCCCACGCTGCCATACGTAAAATAGTAAGTTCTACTTTAGGAAAACGTTCAATTTTACGTTTAGGAGAAAATTCTTGTAAAGCTGCATCTAATTGTTCTTTTTCACTACGCACACCTGCAATTAATTGTTTTGCAAATTGATTGGCTTTTCCTTGCATTTTAGTGGTATCTAAAACTGCCTCCTCAACTATTTCTTCTGAAAATGTATCTGCATAAATAGTTTCAAATGCAAACACTCTTGCTAACCTACGATGATTCATGATTAGGTTCCCTTCTTTCTAGACCGTCAATGTGTACATCTACACGAACACGATATAAGTCTAACATATTTCGTAAATCTTGCCGCACTTGTTGTTGTATTTGTCGTGCCACTTCTAATGGATGAGATCCACAATATAAACGAAGATATAAATTAATTTCTATAAAAGCCTCTCCAAAGCTATCTCGTTTATGTTTAACATTCATTCCAGGCCAACTTTTTTGCCCTAGTTTTTGTGAGATACCATCTACAACACCATCAAAAAATCGTTTGCTCATGGAGTGTATTTCATCGAAAGATGACAATACTCTTGCAGTGACATCTAAAATAACGGCATCTGTAATTTCAATTTCTAAATGATCTGACATACAAATCCTCTATAATATGGTACTTTCAAAAATTATATCTTGCACATAAATATCCACACTATTCACAGTAGCATCTGCCATAGAAACAAGAGCACTTTTTACTCGCTCTTGTAAACGCAAGGCTATATCTGGGACGCGATATCCATAATACACTGCAATATGTAGAGATACTTGCAATGATCCATCTTCTAAAACTTGTACTTTTACACCTTCCATGGCATTTTTTCTGCCAAATATGCTACTGACCGTATCTCCAAATGTTGTACTCATACCCGCAACACCTTTAGTTTCTAATGCTGTCATGGTTGCAATCATTTCATAAACAGAATGGTCGAACTGTATCAGTCCTTCAAAAAAGCGATTATCTTCCATATATTTACCAAAAAAGCATTTGTCGTCCTACCACAGGCCAACAAATGCTTTTAATTACAATACTATACTAGTTGTTAAAAGATCAAATCTGTGGTTTAAGCACGTTCAATATATTGTCCAGTACGTGTATCTACACGCAATACATCGTCTACTTCGATGAATAAAGGTACTTTTACAACATAACCTGTTTCTAATGTAGCAGGTTTATTACCACCAGTTGCAGTATCACCACGGATACCAGGATCAGTTTCAACTACACGTAACTCAACAGCTACTGGTAAATCGATACCGATTACGATACCTTGGAAGAACATAATGGATACTTCCATATTTTCTAACAAGAAGTTTTTAGCATCCCCTAATTGATCTACTGTTAATTCAGTTTGGTCATATGTTTCATTATCCATGAAAGTATATGCTCCATCAGATTCATATAGGTATTGCATGCGACGACGGTCAACATGAGCTTTTGGCACTTTTTCACCAGCATTGAAAGTACGCTCTACCACAGCACCTGTTTGTAGATTTTTCAATTTAGCACGTACGAAAGCTGCCCCTTTACCTGGTTTAACATGTTGAAAGTCAACTACTTGCCATACATTACCATCTAATTCGACAGTTACGCCTGGACGAAAATCATTACTGGAAATCATTATAAATCCCTCCATTACACATCTAGTTCTATTAAATCTTTAGGAGTCTTTGTGAGAACTTCACAACCCTCCTTAGTAACTATAACTGTATCTTCAATACGTAATCCCATATGCCCTGGTAGATATATACCTGGCTCTACTGTGACTACCATATTGGATCTTAATATATCTTTTGATTTTGGTGATACCACTGGTAATTCATGAATATCTAAACCTACTCCATGACCTGTGCCATGACGAAAGTTTGACCCATATCCTTGTTCTTTGATATAGTCTCTACAAATTGAATCTATCTCTAAAGCAGTTACACCTTCTTTTATAGATGCAACACCACGTTGTTGTGCTTCTAACACAATAGAGTACAACTCTTTTTGTTCATCACTAGCCTTACCTAATACGATAGTGCGTGTCATATCTGAATGATATCCTTTGTACATAGCACCAAAATCAAAGGTAACAAAATCGCCTCGCTCCATCACTTTATCACTAGCGACCCCATGAGGCATACTAGAACGATAACCAGAAGCAACAATAGTTGCAAACGATGGCTCTCTAGATCCACGTCGTAACATTTCTGTTTCTAGAATAATACGTGCCTCGTTTTCAGTCATCCCCACTTTTAGCTGCGGTAACATAGCTGCGAATGATTCATCTGCGATATTAAACGCTTGCCGTAAAAATTTCAGTTCATCTTCTCGTTTCACTATACGAAGGCTAGCAAAATCGAAGGATAAAAATTCTGTTTCATTCAATGTATCACAAACTTGTTGAAATACATCGACACTCATATAGTTTCCTTCAAAGCAACATGTAGTTAAACCAATACTTGAACGTTTTAGTAAGTCCCTAATTGTTTCATATACATCACCTGTATATTCTACTACTTCGTATCCTTCACATTGTTCTTTTGCCTGTTCTGTATAACGACTATCAGTTATCATATACGCTTTGTTAGGCGTTATAAGGGCAACCCCTGTAGTACCTGTAAAGCCAGCAAAATAATGCAGATTAATAGGACTAATAAGAATAGCGCCCCCGTATGATTCTTCTTGTAGGAATCCTTGTAAAGTTGCTAATCCATTCATCATCTCGCCTCCTTAAAAAGCATCAACTAATGATACCATATAATGCATAGTTATGACAAATTGAATAGATTCGATTAAACAATTTCTTTTTCTTCTTCTGTTAAATCTATGAATGTGCCCACTTCTTCAATAGAATCAAGGGTAATTCTATCGATAGCAATGCGTTGTAAGTACGTTACCGTCCCACCACAGGCACCGATCATACGTTTCACTTGATGATATTTCCCTTCGTAAATAGTCAATTCACAGGAGTGAATGATTTCACCAAACTCATTCATCACTCCTTCATCATTGTGAAGCGATAATTCTGCCGGCTTACACTCTGTACCATCCCCTAAAACCATACCAGCTTGTATACGTTGTATGCCTTCATCTGATAAAGCGCCACTATATTCTACATAGTAAGTTTTACCAATATTTTTTTTGCCATGAATAATTTTATGAGCCCAAGGACCATCATTGGTTAATAATAACAACCCTTCTGTATCTTTATCAAGTCGTCCCACAGGAAATACTTTTAAAGTTTGAAACTCTTCAGGAAGTAACTCCATGATAGTAGGATCTGTAGAATCTTCTACAGCTGTTACATATCCAGCTGGTTTGTGAAATTTAATATAATATTCTAATTGTGCTTGTACAACTTGATCTTGAACCGTAACCACATCTACATCAGGATTGATATGCATGTCTTTTTTCTTAACAATACTATCATTTACCTTTACAAGACCCTGTTTGATTAAATCATGCACTTCTTTTCTTGTGCCAAAAGCCTTATGGGCTAAAAACTTATCAATCCTCACCGTAACCACCTTCTCTCACATGAGTATGAGATGTATCATTTAATATACAAATACGATTATAAGGAGATTGGTCACCCCAGAAATCCACCACACTAACGGCTGTATTCCCCTGTGCTAACCGCCATAAGCAATTCAATGGAATACCCGTTAATGCACATAATAATGTGCGTATGGTTCCTCCATGACAAACTACCAATAACCGTTCACCATCCTCCATACGCGCTAACTCTTCTAATAAACGAGTATAGGCACGTTCTTGTACCATTTCTACTGTCTCCCCATTAGGAATTGGTTTCTCTGATGGATCTTCATAAATAGCTTCGATTTGGCCAGGCCAGCGTTCATTAATTTCAGAATATGTTAAGCTTTCCCAGTCGCCAAAGTTAATTTCCCGTAATCCTTCTGTAAAAGTGGTAGGAATATATCGGCCTTTTAGAATTTCTTCAGACGTAACCCTAGCTCGTACTAGGTCTGAAACGATAGCTCTATCAAAATGAACATCTCGTAAGGCATCACCCACATCCACAGCTTGGGCCATACCTTTTTCATTTAAAGGTATATCACTAAATCCTTGGTGCTTTCCTAGATGATTCCAATCCGTTTCACCATGGCGGACAAAGTAAATTTGTATCATAGTATCTCCTGTTATAATGTAAAATATGCTTGTAAAGCTTGTAATAATTGTTCATTTTGCTCTCTTGTTTTGACCGCGATACGAAACCAATTGGGGCCTAGCCCAGTATAGTGAGAGCAGTCTCTAATTAATATAGATTGATGATACAAGTGCTGAATCATATCTTCTAAAGAATACTGATCATCTAGATGACAGAGAGTATAATTCACAGATGGTTCAATGCACTGTAATACATCCATCTGTACAATCTTCTTATATAGCCATTCTTTTTCTTGTTTTAGTACTGTCCGAGTCTCTTGTATATAGTCTGTATCTTGTAAGGCTTTTTCACTATATATTTGCGCTAAATGATTTACAGTCCAAGATGGAATATGAGATTTAATGAAGTTAATAATCATAGGATTTGCCATCATCGCCCCAATACGTAGACCGGGAACTGCGTAAAACTTAGTTAAAGAATGTACAACTATCACATTGTCATACTCTTTCACATAGTTTCGCATAGAATAGTCATCCCCTAAAAAATCAACAAATGACTCATCAAACACTAGATAGTGACCATTTTTCTTGCAAACTTCAATTAATTCACGACTTTCATGTTTCCACAAGGTGCCACATGGATTATTGGGATTCCCAATAAATACTAAGCGATGCTTAGACTGATTTAAATCATGTAATATCGTTGTTAAAGGATAGGAAAAGCAAAATGAATCCGCATCAAATTGTAATTCATATTCTATGACTGGTAGGCCACACGAATGAGCACCATGGCTATACTCTGAAAATCCAGGAGCTGGCACATACACAGCTTCTATTTCTGGCAATCGGCATATGGCATAGATTAATTCAGCTGCACCATTACCGAAAGCAATGTATTCTTTTGGCATATCCCACAATTCGGACGTGATAGCAAAAAGGTTCGTCATGTCTGGATCTGGATAATGTATCACATGTTGAAATGCCTCATTCATAGCATCCATCCCCTTGGCGCTCATACCCAAAGGGTTAATATTGGCACTAAAATCTAAAATCTGATCTAAGGAAGTACCTAATAGTCGACTCGCTTTATGCACATTACCACCATGCACATTCGTTTTTTTCACCATCATAACCTCCTTTATCGTTCCATGAAAGTAATTCCTTCATTCGTGGTTTCCACTATATCCATGAAGGTAAGATTTGGCAATTCCTGCTTTACTTGTTGCAAGCAGTGTACAATACTTGGTGAGTCTGGGGGAAATAGCAATCCCAGTACAGTTCCACTATGAGCAATAATCGTTCCTATAGCATTACACTCCACTCCAATTTGATGTAATGCATATAAGTTTGCCTTATGCAAAATACGTTGATTGCCGAAAGAACTAATGGTAGAGGCTTCACCAATAAGTTTCATATTATGCTTATGTATACCTTCTTTAAATTTTGCTAAAGCTTCTACCATCAACTCTTCTTTTTCATCAATTAAAGCATCTAAATTTTGCTGATGATTAAATTGTACTGTATCTATCGTACCGCCTTCATCAAACATGACGATACGAATCGGTGGACATGTGCCTAATAATTCACAACATGTACCATTTAGATAGTCGAACTGAACAATACCAGGGTAAAAGGGAGCATCTGTAGGTTCGATTGATAAGCAGATAGAGGCTAATTGCTCCATAGAAAGATCGTAGCCATGACTTTTTGCTGTAGCCATAGCTACTACACTAATATCTGCACTACTAGAAGCCAATCCTTTTCCTTGTAAAATATCGGAATGTAAATATACAGGCTTCGCCGTAGATCGATCGATTCCCAATGTATCCAATACCGTGATGTAAGCTTGATAGGCCTTTGACTGTAAAGAAATCGATGAAAGAGGAAGTGGATATTGTACATCACCAATGGCATAAGAATAGCGATTAATAGGACAGGTTACTAGAAATCGTTGTCCTTTTATGGAGCCTTGAATAAATTCTCCACAAGTGCCTGGCGTTCTTACATAAAATGCCAACTCTACTTCCTCCTTTCATTTATATAACACTTACAATAATTGCGCCTAAAATGATAAAAATTTCTGATAATTCACATACAAATCCATACGTGTCCCCTGTAGTCCCTCCTAAATGTTTTGTCACATAGGAGTTAATGATAAGGTTAACTAAGAGGGCAATAGCAAATAAGTATACATATAACCACTCATAATACAATATAGGTAATAATGCTAATAGGGTCGCTACTGGCAAAGCATACTTAGGAGCATTGTCTGCAAAAAATTTACCGATTCCTTCTGGTCTTGCATAAGGAAACTTTTGAATACTAATCACCATAGTATATCGACTTAACAGAGGCATACTGACCAAGACTAAAGGGACTACATAGATTGGTAAATTAACTAATAGTTGCCATTTTAAAAGGGTTAAAAATACAAAGCCTACTACTCCATTACTCCCTACTCGGCTATCTTTCATAATCTCTAATTTACGTTCCCGATCTCGTCCTGAAAATAAGCCATCACAGGTATCCATAAATCCATCTGCATGAAGTCCACCAGTAAATAGAAATTCAAAGATAACTAACATAAGCATCAGTAAGGATATCGGAATATACGAATTTGCTAAGGCATAAAAAGCCCACATAAAGACACCAATGACAAGACCTACTAAGGGAAAATAGGTAACGGATGCTCCAAAGTCTTCTACTTTCCACTCTGTTTGGTTTACAATTTTTAAGCGTGTTAAAAACTGAAGTCCTACAAAAAATCCTTTCATTTGCCACCTCTACCATTGATTAATTACATACGTACTGACCATTGTTAACGCAACACCCAAGATAGAAACAGTATACATCAAATATATAGTTTGATAAATGTGTTTCCCTACCATAGATGTTATAGGGTCTCCCATATAGGCCCGAAAGGTGACTTTGTCATGATACACATTTTGTCCACCTAACCGAATATGTAAAGCCCCTGCTACGGGAGCCTCTGCATAGCCCCCATTAGGACTAGGATGTTTATGCGCATCACGAGTGGCTATACGGATGGCATGTTTCCAATCTTTGCCACAGAGAAAAGAAGCTGTCACAAATAAAACACAAGTAATACGTGCAGGAATATAATTAACTACATCATCTAAGCGGGCTGCAAAACGACCAAAGTATAAATAGCGCTCATTTTTATAGCCTAACATGGAGTCCATCGTATTAATAGCTCGGTATCCAATAGCTCCCCATGGACCTAATAGGACAAACCAAAATAGAGGGGAAATAATGCCATCTACTGTATTTTCCGCTACTGTTTCAATGGTAGCACGAGTAATTTCACTTTCATCAAGTTCACTAGTCTTACGACCTACAATCCATCCCACTTTACGGCGTGCTTCAGATATATCTTGTTTTCTCAACAAATTAGCAATTTCTATGCCTGCCTCTGCTAAACAACGAGGGCTAATAGCAATGTATAGGCACAATAAGGATACTATGAAATAGCCGATTGGATGTATGGTCCCTCCTATAAATAGGAGCCCTGTAACAATGACCATCACAGTCATTAAGACTAGTAATACAGTAGATATCCCTAATAGTATTTGATTCCTTGGAATTGTATTCTTTTTATACAATAGATGTTCATAGAAAGAAATACAATTACCAATTAAAACAACAGGATGGTATTTACTTCTAGGGTCACCCACTAAAGTATCTAACAAAAGTGCCCCTAAAGGAATAAAATAAAGAAGATGGTGTATAAACCATTCCATTAGTCTTGCTCCCATAATGATTGAATATATTCCATATCTAAATGTTCTTCTACAATCTTGGCTAATCGATTATAGGCAGCTTCTTTATGTTCAAAGTAGCGGAATACAATATCTAATGGCTCTAATCCTTTTTTTGTACGCAATGCATTCAGGATTGAGCGACGTAATCCATCATTATCTAAAATGCCGTGAATATATGTGCCCATCACTTGACCATTACTAGTGACAAAACCATCGATCACATCTACCTTAGTATCACTACGCTTTTGAATATGGAAACAACGTTCTCCTGCTCCTACTGGCTGTGTATCTCCCATATGGATTTCATAGCCTACAAGATTTTCACCACTAAAGTTAGTACCTAAGAAAGATAAATCCTTTACATCAAAACAAACTTGATGTGTTAATTTTTCAGTTTTCATAGTAGTAGCTGTTGGAAGCAACCCTAATCCTTTTAATTCAGGAATATCCCCTTCAATCCCTTCTGGATCATAAAGCATTTCTCCCAGCATTTGATTACCACCGCAAATACCCAATACAGGTACCCCAGCATTTGCTAAGTCGTGGATATCTTTATCATAGCCATGCTCCTGCAAGTACGATAAGTCAGCTAATGTGTTTTTAGAGCCTGGTAAAATTACCATATCTGGATGACCAATTGGCTCCCCTTGTTTCACAAAACGAACAGATACATCTGGTTCATAGGCAAGAGCATCAAAGTCTGTAAAGTTAGAAATTTTAGGAGTTTGCATGACCGCAATCGTAATCTCCTTAGATACTCCTCTATATTTACTTTCTAATGCTACAGAATCTTCTTCATCAATATCAAGGTTTTCTATCGCCGGTACTACACCTACTACTTTTTTACCTGTTTTTTCTTCAATAAAATCCAATGCAGGTTGTAATAATGTGACATCACCTCTGAATTTATTAATGATAATACCTTTTACTAGATCTCTTTCATCTGGTTCTAATAATTCTAAAGTACCCACCACAGATGCGATAGCACCACCACGATCAATATCTGCAATAAGCATTACAGGAGCCTTTGCTAACTTGGCAACACGCATGTTTACAATATCATTAGCTTTTAAATTGACTTCCGCAGGGCTACCGGCACCTTCAATGACAATCATATCAAAATTTTCATCAAGATATTGTAAACTTTCTTTTACTTTATCTAAGGCTGTTAAGGAGTATTTTGTATGGTATTCTCTAGCGCTATACACACCTACCGGTTTGCCCATTAACACAACTTGAGAGGACTGATTGCCTGTAGGTTTTAATAGGACGGGATTCATTTGTACAATTGGCTCTAAACCTGCTGCTTCCGCTTGCGCCACTTGGGCACGACCAATTTCATCCCCTGCTTTGGTAACATAGGAATTTAACGCCATATTTTGTGCTTTAAAAGGTACTGTTTTATATCCCTTATTATGTAAAATGCGACACATTGCTGTAGCTAAAATACTTTTACCTACATTAGAACTGGTACCTTGAAACATAATTTTTTTAGCCATGGTTGCTTACCTCCAATGCTTTTATATCTATTGTCATACCACTGATTGTCATATATGATTCATCAGCCTCTGCTGCTACCATTCGATTGACACGTCCCATAATATCTCTAAAAATACGAGCTAATTTATTCTCTGGAACAATACCTAAGCCAATTTCATTGGTCACAAAAATAACCGTCTTTTCATTGTTTCCCTTGTAGGATCGAATCACATCAAGTACAGCTTGTACTTCTGAAAGTATAGCTCTTTCACGGCAATTTATATCTTCCTGAGATGTAAATTCACCATCTTCTAATAATAGATTAGTAGTCCACATCGTTAAGCAATCTACTAATACCACAGAACATTCACCTAAAATTTGTTGAATCTCTTTACTAATGGCACAAGGGATTTCATAATTGTTCCAAATCATTTTCCGTCGTTCTTGATGTAAATGAATACGATGCTTCATCTCTTCGTCATAAGCTTGCCCTGTAGCAATATATCCTTTTTGTCCTTCTTTAGATAAAGCTAGTGTTTCTGCAAACTCACTTTTACCACTACGGGCACCACCTGTACAAAATATTATACGATTTTTCATAGTATACCTATACAAAGTTGCCCTTTATCAGTTATCATATGTACTATACGTTCATTATAAAGGAGACAACTATGGAATTATTAAATTTAGACATCCAATTAATGGCCACTCTATGGGAAAATACCTATCGTGCAGCCATTAAAGATCAAAATGGAAATTATGTAGCCTCTGTACGCATTATCGTAAATGTTCCACTTTCACCAGACCGTTTACCACCCAATGCACCAAAAGCAGATCCACAATTATTTGTATTGGTAGAAGACGCTGTGATGGAATCGGAAGATATCATTCAGTTTGAAACTTTATTATCCGTACACATCCGAGAAAAATTTAAAAATGAAATCGATCAGATCTATTTCTTCTATCCAAGCCCTGAAGATGTGCTAAACAAAACTGTAGATGTACAAGAAGTACAACATTAATCACAGTAACTACATACATAGTATTATAGCACATCCAAGAAGATTTGATATAAATAATCTAAGAGATACTAAAAGGAGGTACCCAACATGGAGTACCTCCTTTTATATCGTATACTATTTCACTTCATCTTCTACGCGCGCTAAGATAAATAGCAAGTCGGATAAACGATTCAAATAGCGAAGATTCGACATATGAATCTCTTCTGTTTCTCCTAACTTCCATAGGTCTCGTTCTGCACGGCGAACGATGGTACGACCTAAGTGCAAGAAACTGGATGTTTTACTATCACCAGGTAAAATAAATTTAGATAATGGCTCTAATTGTTCATCAAATTTGTCGATGATCTGTTCTAAATTAGTCACATGCTCATCTGTAATAGTAGCTTCTTGTCCTAAACTAGAGATATCAGCCATAATCATCCATAGTTCTTTCTCAAGTTGCAATAATGTGTCTTGTACTACCTTTTTGTCAGAGTACGCACGAGCTACTCCAAGAAAAGCTTGTGCCTCGTCAATTGTTCCATACGTACAAACACGTTGAGATGCTTTACTTACACGTTCACCAGTATATAAACCCGTAGAACCTGCATCGCCTGTTTTCGTGTACACTTTTGCCATAGTATACCTCCTTAACAACTAGAAACCTTACGATCTCTGTAACATAAGATGTGCATTGCTCCCTTTATATGTGACTCGCTATCTCACGCAAACGTTGAATACGACTTTCTGTAGATGGATGCGTACTAAATAATTGAGTCATAGTGGAAGAAATTCCACTTAAAGGATTAATAATAAACATGTGTGCTGTAGATGATACGCGGCTTTCGCTTTGACCAGGAAGCACACCAAATTTAGCATAATGCTCAATTTTGGCTAATGCGGATGCTAAAGATAATGGCTTTCGACTCATCATCGCCCCTTCTTCATCTGCTAAATACTCACGAGATCGTGAAATAGCCATTTGAATTAAGCTAGCTGCCAAAGGTGCTAAAATGATAGTGCCAATTAATGCTAAAGGATTAGAATTCTCCTCATCATCACGGCCCCCAAAAATAGCTGCCCATTGTAACATATTCGCCACCATAGCAATAAATCCTGCCATACTAGCTGCAATAGTACTAATTAATGTATCTCTATGTTTCACATGAGAGAGTTCATGAGCTAGTACACCTTCAATTTCATCATCTGTTAATAGTTTCATAATACCCGTTGTCACAGCCACTGCTGCGTGCTCAGGGTCGCGGCCTGTAGCAAATGCATTAGGTACTTCTGATTCAATAATATACACCTTTGGCATCGGTAATCCAGCATTATGAACTAATTTTTTTACTATTTGAAAAATAGTAGGGTTGTTTTGCTCTGTAATTTCTTTTGCATTATAAGCCCGCAATACCATAGATGCACTATTCCAATAGGTATAGAAGTTTATTCCTAAAGAAATAACAAACATTAGCATCATCCCTGAATGCCCACCTACCATTTGACCTATAACCATCAGTATTCCTGATAATAATGCCAATAAGGCTGCTGTTTTTATATGATTCATGTATTCCTCCTACTTAGTTTTTTATAGAATGTATATACTTAGTATAGCATACAAAATGTAAAAGAATCATGAAGTTTTTTATTCATATTTAATTTTTACAACTTTAGCGCCCTCACGGTCTGCATGCAGTACGAAACGGCGACAGTCAATATCGTTGTTCATAAAGACCGAACTCATAGCATCTGCCACTGTCACTGCATGTTCCGGAGAACAATAGGCAATTAAGGTTGAGCCTGAACCACTAATAGTAGAGCCATACGCACCATGATCCTTAGCTGCCTTAAATACATCATCACAATAAGGAATCAAGGTTTTACGATACGGTACATGTAGATAATCCTGTAATGCTACAGACAAATTATCCATCCTATTTTGTATCATGGATCCTACAAATAATGTAGCAAATCCTACATTGGCAACAGCTTCTTTATAGCTTAACTCCGTTGGCAATACACTTCGTGCATACGATGTTTCTACAATTACTTCTGGTACTACCACAGCAAAGGTTAAATTACTTGGTACATCGATATGGGAATGGAATACTGTATCATTCCCACCAACAGCACAGACTAAATTCCCCATAATAGCTGGCGCTACATTATCAGGATGCCCTTCCATATCATTGGCAATGAGCAATAATTGATCTTTATTTAAAGGTTCTTGTAAATAGGCATTGGCTAATAGCAACCCACCCACAATGGCAGTAGAACTACTGCCAAGACCTCTTGATGGTGGAATTTGTGTATTAGAATGAATACGACCATAAACAGGTGCAGCATTCACTTCTTTAAATACCCTTTCCATGGCAATACCCACTAGATTTTGGCTATGGTCTTCTTTCTCCAATAAGTCCGCCCCAAACCCTTCAAAGGTATATGTATTAGATGTGGCCTCTTTGTCAGGTTCAAAGGTAAATACATTATATAAATTTAATGCTACTCCAAGACAATCAAACCCAGGCCCGCAATTAGCACTCGTAGCCGGCACTTGCACCGTAATAGATTTCATGAACACTCCTTTATTCAACCATGATGCGGATGACACTCCCCACTTCTCTAACTACACGTAAATGGTTGAAAGAATCAATTAGATTTTGAATATACGCATGAGGACATTTAGAAGTAATTATCGCTAATGTAGCAGTATCATTATCTGCTTTACGTTGGATAACAGAATGAGCAGAGATGCGTTGTTCTGCTAATTTGGTAGCTACTTTTGCTAATACACCTGTTGAGTTATCCACAGTCATACGAATGTAGTAAGCAGATTCAATTTTACTAGAACTATACATTGTTTTTTGCGGATAATAGAACTGCTTCATTTCCCCTGTTTTTCCTTGTACTACATTACGAGCTACTTCCATCACGTCACTCACGATAGAACTACCTGTTGGTAAGCTACCAGCTCCACGACCGTAGAACATAGCCTCATCAAAACCATTACCACGTAAAAATACAGCATTAAAAGAACCCCGTACAGAGGCTAATGGATGGGTGTTTGCAATGAAGGCAGGATGTACATTTAAGGACAGACCTTTTTTCGTTTCTCTCGCAATACCTAACAACTTAATAGTATAGCCAAACTCTTTGCCAAATTGGATATCACTAGCATCAATTTGCGTAATCCCTTCACAACTTACATCTTCAAAGAAGATACGTTTATTAAAGGCAATAGAACCTAAGATGGCTAATTTACGCGCTGCATCATAGCCTTCCACATCAGATGTAGGATCTGCTTCTGCATAGCCAAGGTCTTGTGCTTCTTTTAGGACTTCTTCATAGCCTAATCCATCTTCACTCATCTTAGACAAAATAAAGTTAGTGGTTCCATTTAAAATACCCATAATTTCTGTAATTTGATTACCGCCGAAGGAATCATATAAGGCGCGGATAATTGGAATCGCCCCTGCCACACTCGCTTCAAAGCGTAAGTCCACATGATGCTTCGTAGCTAGCTCCATTAAATAGGGACCAGCTTCCGCTAATAAATCTTTATTGGCAGTCACCACATGTTTTCCAGCAATAATAGCTTCTTCAATGCAAGTACGGGCAAAGGTAGTCCCTCCCATCACTTCCACTACAATATCTACAGATGAATCCTGTAAAATTTCTTTATAATCTGTTACAAATGTAGCGGTTGCAGGTAGTGCAACATGACTATATTTATCTGGATTTCTCACATAAATTTTATCTATAGTCACAGGTACACTAATACGATTTTGTATGACATCTAAATTTTTAGTCAATAATTCTACTGTACCTTGTCCAACTGTACCAAAACCCAAGAGGGCAATCTTAACGCCTTGCTTCATTCTTTATCTCCTTAAGCACTAGGCTTGACCAATTAGTTCCACTTTAATAACTCCCTCTAATTGTCTTACTTCGTGCAATACATCTTCTACTGGTAATGTTAATTCTTTTGTTTCAAAAGAAATATTTACATGTGCTACACCTTGTAGCGGCAAATTCTGATTAATCGTTAATACACTACCATTATAATCTGCAATAATCCGTAAAATATTAGATAGCATACCAGACTCGTTAGAAATCAGTGCATTAATTGACACAATTTTACCTTGTGAAAGTTCATAAAATGGAAATACATAATCTTTGTATTTATAATAAGCAGAACGACTTAAGTCCATTTTTTCAACAGCTTCATTAATCGTTTTAGCCTCTCCTAGTTGTAAAATAGATTTTACTTTGATCGTTTTTTTAATCGCTTCTGGTAAGATTACTTCATTCACTAAATAAAATTTGTCTTTTTTGCCTTTCACAGCCATAACTACACCTCTTCACTACTAGTGGAAACGGAACTTGCGATGTGTTGTCCATATAGAGTAAATACGGAATACATACCGATAAAAAATGGAACATATTCTGCTACAATCCGCCACGCCACTGCAACTAGCCCCACCGTTCCAATTGGCACAAAAGAAGCAAATAAATACACAAATAATCCTTCTGCAACGCCTGTTCCACCTGGTGTAGGAGCAAAATATAAAATTAAATTTAATAAAATCATACGATTTAAGATTTCAACAATACTAATATCTGAAGTAAACGCATACATCAATGCTGGCGCAATAGCATATAAAAATAATAAGCTCAATGCAGACTCAATAAATACGATAAAGGATTGCATAGGGTTTGCATATAATAAACTAAGCCCCCCATTAAATTCATCCAGCTTAATGAGCCAACCTTTTGGGTTTCCTTTTTTTGTTATCTTACATATCCAAGTTACTAAGCATTTCATAAGTCGCGTTTGTAATAGATACATTCCCATAAATGTTGAAATCACAACAAAGATTGATATACCTATCAATTGAGAATTAGTAATATATGGTACATCGATAGGCTCTGTTACCAGAATAAACGGTAACATGATGATTAAAAATAAAATAGAAAATACAGTTCGCACTAACACGATAGGTGCTGCTTTACCGATAGGTACATGATAAGACCGTAAAATCAAAGCCTGTGCTACCGCACCACCACTAGCACCAGGTGTTAGCATAGCCATAAAATAATTACCAAATATAACTCGTAGAATAGCAATTAGGGATAAACTATATCCACCCATACGTACCAACCGTTGTAACCGCAAACCATCAAAGTACATACCTAAAGCAAGTGCTACCATTGCCAACAATAAAGATGTAAAGTTAAATGTACCTAATGTAGCTAATGAATCTAAATCAATTGTAAAATAAATTGTTATACCTGACACAATAAGGAGTAAAAATCCAATGAAGATTCCTCGCTTTGCCATGGTGCTCATGAACGTTCTCCTTCAGTCCATTGTCCATAATGGATGAGACTAATATCATGAGTAGCAATATATTCTTTTACTCTAGCAGATGTCATAGCCGCTCGTTCCTCATCCCAATGATAGCCCCAATCATACAAGGATCGGAGTGTATGATTATCTTTACCAGGATGTGTCATAATTTCATGGACCCCTTGTTTCTTAGCAACTTTTTTTAAAATTGCTAACAAAGATTCTTCCCTCAATTGACCACCATTCATCATACCCCAAAAATATAGGGGCGATGAAAATCCAAAATCACGAGATGTAGTGTAGGCTTGTTGTGTGATAACCGTTAGCCCTACTTTACCAATCCAACGACCTAGTGAAGACACACCATTCATTAAAAATGGAGTTTCATCGGGCATACGAATCTTAGTTAAACCATAGCGCTTCATTTGTTCTGCCACTATAGGCAACACTTGTGGTAGTACATGCATATGTTGATGTCCATCTACATGTGTTATAGGTAATCCTGTAGACATTACTTTTTGAAATTGTGCTTCAATTTCTTTTCGCAATTCAGAACCTTTTATACGTCCGGTATACAGCCGTTTTATAAATTCTGTGTGTGTCATAGGAAATTTACCATCTATCAGTAGACTTGGAACTTCTTTAGGATCACAGACTGGTGAAAGCCCACCGACCAAGCAAACATGTAATCCCACGCCTAGTGTGGGCATTGTCTTAGCTAATGATAAGGCATCCTCAAAATACTTTCCAGATGCCAATAAAGACGTACTTGTTACTATTCCTTGTTGATGACTTTCTAAGATTCCTTCATTAATAAGAGGATGTAAACCAAAGTCATCTGCATTCACAATTAGACGTTTCATAGTTACCTTCCTGTACGCACTAAATGGATAATTGTATTCTTATTCTACCAAAATTATTGCTATTTGGATAGACAAAGTTTTCTTTCTTGTACTTTATACATGCACAAAGCTCCAGCTATGGCAACATTCAGAGATTCCATAGGACCATACATGGGGATAGAAATTCGCTGTGTAACCAATTGTAATATATCCTCTGAAATACCATTTGCTTCATTTCCTAGAGCAATCATAGTGGCCCCTTCATAGCTTGGTTCTCCATAGTTAACACTATCTTCTAAAACAGTTCCATACAATTTGATTCCTTGCTCTTCTATAAGCTTTACTACACTATCTTGTGTGACATTTGTATAAATCGGTAATTTACACAATCCGCTCATAGTACTACGCACTGTTTTTTCATTGTATATATCTACCGTATTAGATGTTAAAAACATAGCTCTTACACCAGCACCAACAGCAGTTCGTATTAAAGTTCCTAAATTGCCTGGATCTTGTACTCCATCAATGAGTACATATAGACCATTCTCTTTTACACGAAAATCTTCTAGTCGATGTACTTTTTGACATACTACAGCAATTATCCCTTGTCCATGAACTGTTGTTTCAATCCCTTTCCATAGGTTATCTGAAATGGAAAATACCTGGACGTCATAGATGTCACATAAGGATAGCAATGGCTCTAACTGTTCCTGTTTTATGGATTCTATGTTGACAATGACATACCGTACTGTACCAGTAGGCAGCATATCCATTACAGTACGATATCCTTCAGCTACAAATTCCTGATGCGTAGTACGATATTTTCGTTTATATAATTGTACAATGTGCTTAATTTTTTTATTATCTCGTGAAATAATATCTTCCATAATACCCTTTCTTTATGCATTCCATAATTGATAAAACAAACCTTTTTGACCTAGCACTTTCTCTAAGGTACCTTGTTCTACAATTTTACCATCGGATATGACAATAATTTTTGTAGCATCACGTAACGTTGACAAACGATGTGCTATGGCAATCATCGTTTTATCACCTTTCATATCTGCAATAGATTGTTGCAATAATTCTTCTGTGTGACTATCTATATTGGAAGTAGCCTCATCAAATACTAATAATGATTTATTCTGTACCAAGGTTCTCGCCAAAGACAATAATTGGCGTTGCCCCTGTGAAAGTAAAGACCCTAAATATCCTACAGGTGTTTGATATCCCTCTTCCAAACGCTGTACGGAGCTATCTAAATGAGCCCGTTTAGCAGCTTCTTTTATCATTTCTTCTGTAATAGAACTATCAAACAAGGAAATATTCTCTTCAATAGAACCTTTAAACAAATGGGAGTCTTGGAATACGTAGCCCATTGATTGGCGTATGATCCTTGCGTCTAATGAACTCAAATCATGTCCATTTATACGAATACATCCTTTGGTAGGCTGTTCAAACCCAAGTAATAATTGCATCATCGTGGACTTACCCCCACCGGATGGACCTGCTATTCCTAAGAATTCCCCCTCCTGTAAGGACCAATTAATATCTTTCAATACGTAATTTTCTGTTCCATCATAAGAAAAATAGACATGATCAAACTCGATAGAATGAATAGAAGAGAATTCTTTTGGTATCACAATATTCTTTTGTACCTGCTTAGTTTCACTTTCCAACATAGGTAAAATACGTTCTGCTCCTGCTAAGGCAGACTGTAAGTTACCATATTTTTCAGCAATTTCTTTGATAGGTTCAAAAATCCGATTAATATATTGTAAAAATGCAAAAACAGTGCCTGCCTCCGTAATAGAATCAAAATATCCAGTCACAGTAAAAATAGCAATAAGAGCTACAAAGAATAATCCATCTACAATTGGCCTAAAAATAGCAAATGTTTTTACCTCAAATAGGCCTGCCTCTAGAAACTCTCGACTTACCTTATCGTAGCTTTTTTCCATGATAATTTCACCTACATAGGTCTTAATCATCAAAATAGCATTTAACATTTCTTGTACGGATGCATTGGATGCAGCCACTTTACTACGAACGCCTCTGAAAGCTTTTCTAGCATACTTACGATAGATAAAAATAACTCCAGCAAATACAGGCACTAATAGTAATACTATGGTAGCCAATGTAGTGTCTATAAGGAACATAAACGCTAAAATACCAATAATTTGAAAGATACTACTACTTATTTTTACGAGCACCTCTGTATATAAGGTGCGAATCGACTCTGTATCATTGGTAACTCTTGTCACTAAATTTCCTACAGGATACGTCGTAAACTCTTTAGGACTCATAGTTAATATATTTTCAAAAATTTTATTTCTAATATCATAGATGATACGTTGTCCAAAACTTTGCAAAGCATAGTTTTCAACACCTAATGCAATCATTCCAAACAAAATTAATCCAATATAAGCGACTGCATAATTCGTTATGAGACCCATATCTTTAGTCGCCACGCCTACATCGATAAATTCTTTCATAATAACTGGTCGTACTAATTGCACTCCTAGCACTAGAAGTAACATAGAAACACCAAGACACATATAGGCCATATACGGTTTTATAAATGTGCACAAATGTAATAGCACATGATAATCTGTTTTTTGTTTAGTTCTCATGGCTATCTCCTCGCTTTTGCAACATCACCAACTGATGATACATACCTTTTTGTTGTAATAATTCTGAATGCGTACCAGATTCAACGATATGACCTTCGTGGAACACATAAATACAATCTGCACCTTCTAAGGCCTCTAAGCGCTGTGAAATGCATATAATAGTTTGTTCTGTATTAGATCGCAATGTGTCTAAGATATGACATAAACTATGAGCATCTAACGCAGAGAAAGCATCATCTAAAAGCAAGTAGGGAGCATCTTTAAAGAATGCACGAGCCAAAGAAATTCGTTGTCGTTGTCCTCCAGATACATCGGTACCACCTTCTTCTAAGTGATCATACTTACGATTCCCTTCAATACGTTCCTCTAAATCTCTAAACAAACCCGCCCGTTGAGCAGCTTCTTCAATAGTCATTGACAAATCTTTTCCCTTTGTATAACCAAATTGAATATTCTCTCTAATGGATACACTTAGTAAAGAAGGCGTGGATGATGCATAGGCGATACTATGACGTAATGTACTAAGCGGAATATCTTGAATATCGGTAGAACCAAAATAGATACTATGTTTAGGGGCATGCTGAATATCCAATAATAATTTAAATAAAGTAGACTTTCCCGATCCAGGTCCACCAACGATACCAATAAAAGCTCCTTTGGGAATATGCATAGATACATCTTTTAAAATTGGTTCCTTGCTAGTAGCATAGGCGAAGTTTAACCCCTCTATATGTATATCTTCTAGTGGTAAGTGCCCTACTTGTTCTTGAATTTCTTCCTGAGGAAGTTCAAAAAACTCTTCCATTCGTTCCAAGGAGGCCAAGCCTTTTTGCAATACAGTTGTTAAAGAGCCAATCGCCATGATAGGTCCTATAACAAGCATGACATACCCATTAAGTGCCACAAATTCGCCTACTGTTAGTTCTCCATTGATGATAGCTTGACCACACACATACATATTAAGTGCATAGCAAACAAAGGGTGCCATATATGTTAATGGAGTCAGTAAGGAATCAATACGCACCACATCTAGATTATTTTCATAGTTCTTTTCATTCACTTTTATAAACCGTTTCCAGCTTGTATACTCCTTGTTGAATGCGCGAATAACTGCCATACCTAAAAATAACTCTTGAGCATATTCTGTCACATCACTGTAGGAACTTTGTGCTTTCTTTTGACGACTTCGTAAATGTTTTGAAAGCTTCAACATACCATACACAATAAATGGCATCGGCAATATAGTCACCACTGCTAACCATAGGGACATCTTTTGAACAAGGATACAAAACGCAATGACCCCAAAGAATAAGGCATCTACAAATAACATAACTCCTAATCCCAGCGACACACGTAGAGAGGTTACATCATTTGTCATCAAAGCCATAACTTTTCCTGGACCATGTTCATCATAATAAGATGTAGGGATGCGTAAGGCGTGACGAAATAACTCTCGACGCAAATAAAACTCAAAATTGCGGATAGAACCTAGAAGCATATGACGAGAGATAAATTTTAACACAGTAATAACAATGCCTAATACGATAAACCACCATACATACTGCCAGATTCCATCTTTGCCAACATATAATGTATTGATAGCTTCCCCCATCCAAGAAGGAACCAGTAAGAATAACCCATTTATGGTAAGTAGTAATATGATTCCAATAATATATTTATACGAATGATCTTTGAAAAAGTAACGGAATAAATGAAAACCTTTCATAAGTACCCCCATTCTATGATAATTTCGATTTTTTTCGATAAAGTTTATTTACTAATTTTATTGTACCATGTTATAATGTCATTATACAAAAGATAATATTCCGTATTTTAAGGAGGAACATACAATGGAAAAACGTACAGGTGTAGTAACATTTGCAGGTAACCCAATCGCTTTATTAGGTAAAGAAGTAAAAGTAGGTGATAAAGCTCCTGCATTCACACTATTAGACAATGGCTTAGGTGAAAAAACATTAGCGGATTATGCTGGTAAAGTTAAAGTTATTTCTGTAGTACCATCTTTGGATACTGGCGTATGTGATGCGCAAACTCGTTGGTTTAATCAAAACGTTTCTAAATTAGGTGAAAACGTTGTTGTATTGACTGTATCCGTAGACTTACCATTCGCTCAAAAACGTTGGTGTGGTGCTGCTGGTATCGACCAAGTTGAAACTTTATCTGACCACCGCGACCTTTCTTTCGGTGAAAATTATGGTTTCATTCTTGAAGGCTTACGCTTATTATCTCGTGGTATCGTTGTTATCGACAAAGACGACGTAGTTCGTTATGTAGAATACGTGCCAGAAGTAACATCTGCTGTTAACTTCGATGCAGCTGAAGCGGCAACTAAAGCGTTAGTTTAATTGTTACTAAGTAAATACATAAGGGTGCAGTGATTCGTCACTCCACCCTTTTTTATTGGAAAGGTCCAAATGAATTATTTTTTACAACAAATATCTACATTTTTTCAGTGGGTTCTAAACTTCACTCTATTCTCTATCGGCATTGTATTAACTGTAGCTGTTTTGAATACAGCATTTCATATTGTAACGCTCATACCAGGTTTATTTACAACCGAAGTGGCATATATTACATTTTTAGAAGAAATTATTAATTTCTTTCTATTTTTTGAATTCTTATCCTTAGTGGTAAAATATTTTAAAAACAACTTCCACTTCCCTCTTCGTTACTTTATCTACATCGGCATTACTGCCATCATTCGACTGATTATTGTATCTCATGAATCTGCTATAGATTTATTTCTTTGGTCTTCTGCTATCTTGGCCTTAGTCATCAGTTTAGTATTAGTCGTTCGATATGGTAAAGAGCCTAATACTGGAGAAAGATTATAGATTATCATAACAAAAGGACTGAACACAATGTTGTGGTCAGTCCTTTTTTATACTAAGTACCTATTATAGAATATTACGAGTATATTCTGCATATAACGCTTCTAATTCAAGCACTTTTTCATTCATTTCAACTTGCAATGTAGATGCTGTATCATAATCACCTTTTGCCAATGCATCAGTGATGCGCGTGAATAAAGATTTGCTATCTACACTATCTTTTGCCAAGTATAAACGTAATGTATTGACTTTATTCCAGTTTGCACTATCAAATGCATCTGCTGTATCATGAACAGCTTGTAAAGAGCGCACTAATTGAATATTAGCTGGCACAATGCGGTTTGCTAGTTCCAATGTCCAACGTTTTAAAATACCCGCCATAAAGGAATCCATTAAATCTTGTTCAAAAGCACCACCCAATGTTAAAGATGCTACTTTTTCTGGATTGTTTGTATAGCCTTGGATATTTTCCCATACAGTAGCAGGGGCTTTACCAAATTTACGATCACGCTCTTCTGCTGTAAAATCATCAAATACATCCACTTCTGAGCGATATTCACGGGATGTTTCTAGATAGTCAGCTGCTTCCCCTTCTTTTTTGGATAATTCAGCTAAAATCGTTTCTGGTGCCTTACCAGATGTGATGACATATTTCATGCCATCGAAAGCAGATAAATAAATCAATGCTAATGCAGTATATGTATTCGTATATGGGTTTGGTGAACGCAATTCAAAACGAGTTGCCATCGGTGTATCCACATCGCGAATCAAGCCACAAAGGATCGTACGATTACGACTTGGCAATGCAGGATCTGTACCCAAGGATGTTACGATACATACAGGTGCTTCAAAGCCTGGTTTTAAGCGATTCAAGGAGTCTGTTGTGGAGGAAATAAATGGGTTGATAGCTTCGTAGTGTTTTAATAGACCCATAATAGCACCATATGCCAATGGGCTAGCATGTTCTTTACGTAAATCCGCTGGGGAGAACAAATTGTGGACTTTGCCATTTTTCATTTTCACCATTACACCAAAATGTGTATGCTCCCCAGAACCTGCTACACCGATGATTGGTTTCGCATTAAAAGTAACATCTAAACCATTTTCACGGAACACTTCACGAACAATGATACGGGCTTGTAATTCATTATCTGCTGTTTGCAATGGATTATTTGTATATTTCCAGTCAATTTCTAATTGTTCTAATACCCAGTCCACATTACCTTCATCGTCAAGTTTGGCTTTTACCCCACCTACTTCTTTATGGCCCATTTCTGCATGTAAACCATATTTATCCAATAAGGATACTGCTTTTTCTAAAGCTGTACGCACGGAACCATGAGTACGTTGCCAGTATTGCTCTTGTAGTTTTTGAGATACGGATAACGCTTTTGCATCTACATTTCTGGACGGTGTTTTCACCCAAAATTCCAATTCTGTAGCAGATGTAAAGATAACGTCAGCGATTTCATTAGCATCGATAAATTCCATGCCTTTCACTTGGTTCGCTTGTAATAATTTCATCAATTCTTCTTTTACATATTCACAGCTACGTTTTAAGATAGAACGAGAATCTACATAACGATCACAGTGTTTTAAGAATGCTGGAATACGAAGTGTACCAGTTGGTTTACCTGTTTTTTCATCAATATGTTCATAGTTATAGTCTACAAACCAATTCACACTTGGATCGCCCCACATATCTACACGGGCATTGTTCAATGTTGCAATATTAGTTAATACAACAGAAGAACCATCTGTTTGTACCGCACGACCTTCAAAAAAAGATTCATAATCATCAAAGAATTGCTCCATTGGAATTTTTTCATCTGTATCATTACCTGCAAGATCAACCCCTACTAAAGATACAAAACGAATTTCTGGATGTTGTTCTAGTAAGGCAAGAACACCTTCTTTACCATATTGGCCCGCTGGAATGTAGTATAATAATTCTTTGCTCATGATAAACCTCCTCATAATAAACAAAAAGACTCTAAGAAACTATGTTTCTTAGAGTCCTCATTGACTTAGTATTATATTATGCGATTATAGTAACATAATCAAATAAGTCTGTCAACTCATTAGTTGACTTTTGCAAGTTCTTCTTTGACAATTGCATTGACTAACTTGCCATCTGCACAGCCCTTAGTCTTTGGCATTACCAATGGCATAAGGTCACCCATCTTAATCGGTGCAGTTAGGGTGGAAATCGCTTCTACCACAATGTGACGAACTTCTTCCTCACTTAATTGGGCAGGCAAATATTTTGCTAATACTTCCATCTCAGCTTTTACTTGAGCAATCAAGTCATCACGATGACCCTTCTCAAACTCAGCTAAAGAATCTTGACGAATTTTCATTTCCTTCGCTAATATAGCGATAATATCTGAATCCTCTAATTCAATTTTCTTATCGATTTCTGTATTTTTTATGGCGCTATTTACCATGCGAATGACTGAAAGAGCAACCTTACCCGCTTCGCGAGCTTTCATAGCTTCTTTCATATCTGTTTTAAGCTGATCTTTTAAGGACATGTTGTACCTCCAAGATTGACTTACGCTTTGAATTTGCGTTTTCTTGCTGCTTCAGATTTTTTCTTTCTTTTTACGCTTGGTTTTTCGTAATGTTCGCGTTTGCGTACTTCAGATAAAACACCTGCTTTTTGGCAGGAGCGTTTAAAACGACGAAGTGCACTTTCAAGCGATTCATTTTTACCGACTTTAATTTCTGACATCTATATCCCCCCCTCCAAAACGTATAATGGAAGTGCAGGTAATTTATATACGCACATACAGATATTATAAGCAGTTGACATATATTTGTCAAGCCTAGTCCCCTATACTCTCTAGGATTTTATCTTACCAGGTCATTTCCATACCCATGCGATACATACGACCATCAATATACAAATCATGAACTTCACGATTTAATAGATTATCAATTCCTATGTAGGCAGATAATCCATTATTCCATTTTTTGTTCACACTGAAGTTCAATGTGTTAAAGGAATATTCATTATAACTATTAGCACCGCGATTTCGCGCTTCTTCAAAACCATATTTATGTGTAAAGCTATTCCATAATACAGCACTATATCCATTGGATTTATGGTCATCATAAATCAGCTGTAACGTGCTAATAGAACGCGGACGATTACTTAAACGTTCATGAGTACTCATATCTTTAGCATCCACCAAATTATAAGTACCTTTTACTGTAAATTTATCGGTTATTTTATGACCTAAAGTGACTTCAAAACCTTGTATTTTTGCTTTACCAACATTGTAGTATTGATGGCGTTGTGATACTCCTACCACATCTGATTGGATACGATGACTATCAATTAGATTCCTTACTCTTGTATGATAATAGGAGGCTTTACCAAATGTTTTACCACGTTCAGCTTCTAAGGCAACATCCAAAGATGTAGAAGTTTCAGGTTTTAAATTTGGATTTCCTACAATATTCAACACTCCCATTGGTGTTGTGTGGAACATATTTAAGTATAATTCTGAAATACTTGGTGCTTTGTATCCTTTACCAAAGTTAAATTTTACCCGTGTATGTGTATCGATTCCATAGACTACACCCACTTTTGGTGTTACATTATGCCCAAATTGACTATTATGTTCATACCGAATAGCTGGTGTGAAAGATAGTTTTGGATTTACTTGCCATAAATCTTCTACATAGGTTGCCCAAGAATCATAATGAAACTTTTTAGTTTGTTTCATTTTATGTGCATCTAATCCACCTAGGCGTGTACCTTCATAGATGACACGTCGATACTCACCACCAAATGTTACATTATGATGATCCCCTACATACATAGTGTCCTTTCCTTCGAGGACAATATTTTTGTACTTAGCCGTATCGTAATCACTAGCTGGATATAAGGACTGATAATCAAACTTCAATGATGTTGGTGGTTTTGGTGGTTTACTTGGCATCATCACATTGATAATACCTTCAGGTAAAGTACGGTCATCTGTCATTAGATAATTTTTATCTAATTGACTATAATAAGCTCCTATTTCATAATTATTTCTATTGGTTTTACCACTGTAAGTAATACCCGTTTGTACACTCTTATTATCGAAATATTCTGTCTTATTCAAATTGACAGGTACCATTTTGGGGGCTGCTGCAAATACCATTCCACTTTTATGGAATACAGTCGTATATTTATCAGCATTATCAGTTTGTAGCTTTTCTTTAAAATAACTAAAATCTACTTTAATTTTATTTTGATTAGCATTTTTTAAATCATAAATAACACTACTATTATAGGATTGTTTATGACCATACATGATACGACGATATCCTTCAGTATAGCCTGTTAATTGTTTTGTTCTCTCATTGAAAGTTTGATCTGCCATATGTCGATTGATAGGTCTTTCTTTCGTCACATTCACATTGAAACTTGCATTCCAACGATCTTGAGCCCCACTATTAAACGTATAATGTGCTTGCTCATGTTTAGTACCGCTAGATACACCTAAAGATTGTGACATATCGGTAGGCTGCTTCGTAATAATATTAATGATACCGCCCATAGCATCTGAGCCATATAAAGCAGAGAATGATCCACGGACAATTTCAATGCGATCCACTTGGTCTAAATTAATGCGGCGCAAGGTGTACACATTCGTCGTATTAGATGCATCTTCACCGGCTAAGCGACGGCCGTTTACGAGTACAAGGGAATGGCGTGATTCCATACCACGAATCATTACCTGATTACCAGTCATGCCTGCTTCTGATAAATTAATATTATCAGCTAATTGTAAAGCACTTTCTACTGTATCTGCCCCTAATCGTTTCATATCTGATTGAGTAATAACTTGTACCGCAGCAGGACTATTTTTAATAGTTTCTTCTCGTTTTGATGCCGTAATAACTACTATATTATTATCACTTGTATCCATTGCATGTGTTACATATACAGGTGCTAATAAAGTACTGAAAATAGCTCCACATAAGGATGCTTTTAAAAGTTTATTCATGATAAAACCTCCTAATATATTTATTCATATAATGCTTTGTACATTAATTCCAGTGTTTGCGTAATCCGTGTGCCAGGATTTAAGGCGAATAAACCACCTGGAACATAGTGAATCTGACCATTTTCTACTGCTTGTACGTGTTGCCAAGCTGGATTTGATTGCATTTCTTTTATAAAAGACTCTTTAATCGAAGGATCAGGATACATAACTACAAAAATAATTCGCTCAGGATTTTGTTCCTGTATAAATTCTAAACTCAGTGGTACATAAGGCGCTTCGCTCTTCATATATTTACCAATGTTATCGGCACCTAATGTATCTAACAATTTACCGCTGAAAGAATGATCTGTGCTGACGTTTAGATTACCTGGTGTACCCAGTAACAACAATGTTTTAGGATGTGGCTTATCCTTTATTTTCGCTTGATAGTCTGAAAATACAGTATTAATTTTCTCTATTTGCACCTTGCTTATATCTGGATGGTTCGTTAGCTCGCCGAATAGTTGCAAGGATCGATTGACATCTTCAAAGGAATCTAAATCATTAATATACAACGGAATGTTCGCTGATGTTAAAGCCTCCCGAAGTTTTATGTGATTTGCTATATTCATTCCAATCACTAAATCAGGATTTAGGCTAATAATCTTTTCTACATCAGGATTGTATGTGTTCCCTACAGAGGGAATGTCTTTTACCTTTTCTTGTAACTCTCCTGTCAAAGAGGCAGCATCCATACGCCCCACAATAGTTCCTTCAACGGCCAAATACATATCAATATTGGCTGTATTTAAGATGACAACCCGTTTGGGATGACTTGGCATAGTCACAGAAGTTCCCGTCTTGTCAATTTCCGTTCTTGTTGATGTCTCTTGAGTCACTGCTGTTGGCGTATCAGCAGTCCAAGAGCACCCTGATAGCACCATCAAACCACATAGAACAGAGGCACAAGCTACTGCATTCCACAATCGCATTAGTTTCCTCCTAATAAAAAAATCCACTTTCCCTAAGGAAAATGGAACTTATCCGAATACTATATATTGAGCACTTGCTCACTTGTTACTTAAATTTACGAATTGTTAAATCAATTACTGTTATAATATAATAGTTGATATTTTTTGTCAATTAAAAGCGAGGTCATAAAGACCTCGCTTATATAGGTTATACCTATTAAACTTTCATAATGTTAGTACGCTACTATGACCCATGATCACAGCATAGGAATTATATATAACTACTATGTCGGAATACACTGATGGGTAGCATTACCCTTGAAAGATCGCCTGCGCTTGTTGTATTTCATAACGCAACTTTTCTTCATCAATAGTCAATAATTCTTTATCTTTCATCACTACTTTACCACCCACAAGAACGGTAGTAGCATCTGATGAATTGGCCGCATACACTAAGGATGCTACATCATTATACCGTGGTTGCCAATGCAATCCTGACGTATCATACAATACAATATCTGCCCGATATCCTACATCTAATATGCCCAAATCATTATAATCTAATGCTTTAGCTCCCATGACTGTACCAAGCTCCCAAGCCGTTTGAGCAGGTATTGCCAATGGATCGTATAAACGAGCTTTATGTAGCATAGCTGCTAAACGCACTTCTTCTAGCATATCTGCATTATTGTTACTAGCAGAACCATCTGTACCTAAGCCTACCACAATTCCTTTAGCAAGCATTTCTGGCACTGGTGCAATACCACTGGCTAATTTTAAATTCGATTGTGGATTATGAGCTACACGAACAGATTTTTCTTTCATAATATCCATATCTTCATCTGTTACATGCACACAATGGGCTGCTAAACAACCTAAATCAAACAAGCCTAAGTCATTCATATGTGCAATAGGAGTTTTACCAGTAGCTTTTATAACATTTTCCACTTCTCCTTTTGTTTCACTTAAATGCATATGAACTTGTGCCCCTAAATCATGACCTAATTGAACCACTCGTTCTAAATAAGTATCGGGACAAGTATATGGTGCATGAGGACCTAGCATAACTTTAATTTGCTGCTGATTATATCCATGATAGTTAAGGAATAATTCTCTACTTTCTACTAAAGCTTGTTCTGCCGTAGGTGCCACACCAGCCATACCACGAGATAAAACGGCACGAATACCTGTTTCTTTCACAGCCTCAGCCGTCTGATCCATAAAGAAATACATATCACTAAAACAAGTAGTACCAGAACGGAACATTTCTGCAATACCTAACTGTGTACCCCAATAGACTAAGTGATTATTCAATTTAGCTTCCGCTGGCCAGATGGCAGTTTGTAACCAATCCATTAACTCCAAATCATCTGCGTAATTACGCAATAAGCCCATAGCAATATGAGTATGCGTATTTACCATTCCTGGGGCTGCTAGCATACCTTTACCATCAATCACTTCTTTAGCTTGAGGTACAGCATCATTAGAAACAAATTCTTTAATATATCCATTTTCAATGACAATGGCTATATCTCTTACAATTGAATTTTCTTGTAACACATCTACATGTGTGATAACAACATCAACCATGTTCAACTCCTATTTCCTTTTCTTTTCTTGTAAATTGCGAATACTTTCGTTAAACGGAGGTCGTAATACGCCTTCTTCTGTGATAATAGCGGTCACTAAATCATGAGGTGTTACATCAAAAGCCGGATTCAATACTTCAATGCCTTGCGGTGCCGAAGGAACGCCTTGGAATTGCAGTACCTCTTGAGGATTACGCATTTCAATAGGAATATCATTACCACTTGCCATAGAGAAATCAAATGTACTATACGGAGCAGCTACATAAAATGGAATATTATGATGTTTGGCTAATACGGCAACACTATATGTGCCAATCTTATTGGCCACATCACCTTCTAAAGTAATGCGGTCAGCCCCCACAATCACTGCATCAATAAGACCCTGTTGCATAGCATAACCAGCCATATTATCTGTTTGTAATGTCACAGGAATACCATCTTCATGAAGTTCAAAAGCAGTTAGTCGAGACCCCTGCAATAACGGTCTTGTTTCATCTGCATACACACGATCCAATTTACCTTGTGCATGGACTTCTCGAATCACTCCTAATGCGGTGCCTATCCCTGCTGTAGCCAAAGCTCCTGCATTACAATGTGTCAAAATACGATATGTTTCTTTATCTTGGAATAATGTAGCTCCATGTTTTGCCATACTTTCATTTAAGGCAACATCTTCAGTATCAATAGCGATAGCTTCTTTTACAAGAACCGCATCTAACTCGCCAATATCGCCTGTGAAAGTATCTACAATACGCAATACTCGATCAATAGCCCACATTAAATTAACAGCTGTCGGTCTAGTTTGGCGTAAGGTTTCCGCAAAAGCTCTAAATTCAGACAAAATCTCTGCACTAGCCCCACCACGATGATAGCTCTCACGGAAGGCAAGAATTAATCCATAGGCAGCTGATACACCAATAGCAGGGGCCCCGCGCACACGAAGCATTTTAATGGCTTCAGCCACTTGACGCCAGTCAGTACAACGTACATATTCCACAGATGCAGGTAATTTCGTTTGATCTAAGATAATAACTTCTGATCCATTCCATTCAATACTTTTCATACTGTTCCCTCCATAGAAACAAGTAGCATTAATGTGTTTCTTCGATTAATAAGGTTTGCATGTCTTCCTTAGAAAAGTGATATTTTTCATTACAGTAGTGACAAGTTAATTCTGTCACTTCATCTTGTGCTAATTCTTGTTTGTCATGCTTAGGTAAACTTGCTAATCGGTCAAAAAATCGTTCCCGACTACAAGGACATGCGAAATGAATACGCTCACTATAGACTTCTTGTACAGTAAATCCATCCAAAATGCGTTCCATCAAGTGTTCTGCATTAGGATTTGCTTTCAAATAATTAGTAACAGGTCCAATAGTTTTCAAATTTGCTTCAATTTTATCAAATGCATCATTTGTTACATCCGGTAAAGCTTGTACTAAAAAACCACCTGCTACAATCGTATGGTAATCTGGATCCACTAGTACACCTAGGCTAAGAACAGAACCTACTTGCTCAGACATAGCTAGATAATAGGCTAAATCTTCCGCCACTTCACCTGTTTGAATCGGACTTTGGGAAGTATAGTTTTGACGAAGTTTAGTAAACCGAGTCACTTGAACCTCTCCATTACGCCCTACAGCAGCCCCTACATCAAGCTTTCCTTCTCGCAATAGTGGTACATCTACATGCGGATGGTCCACATATCCTCGTACAGTGTTATTACTGAATGCATCCACATGAACAATGCCCAAAGGTCCATCACCACGCAATCGGATACTTACATTTTCATCATTTTTAAAATCACTAGCCATTAACATAGCCCCAGTCATAGTACGACCTAACGCAGCTGTTGCTACCGGCCACAAATCATGGCGAACTCTCGCCTCTTCTACGGTATCAGTAGTTACGGCAATGGATAGTCGCAACCCTTCCGCTGTTGTATAACGTTTAATAAAATCCACGGATATCCTTCTTTCTACATAGATTCCAATAGATTGATCATTTCGATAGCACCCATAGCGCAATCAAATCCTTTATTACCGGCTTTTGTACCAGCACGTTCGATAGCTTGTTCAATGTTTTCCGTTGTGACTACACCGAACATAACAGGGACACCGGATTCTAAGGATACATGAGCAATCCCTTTTGCCACTTCGTTACATACATAATCGTAATGCGTTGTAGCACCACGGATGACAGCGCCTAAGCAGATAACAGCATCATACTTACCAGATTTTGCCGCTTTTTGTGCAATCAATGGAATTTCAAAAGCACCTGGTACCCAAATAGTAGTAATGTCACTATCTTGCACGTCATGACGCAACAAGGCATCTTTCGCCCCGCTGATCAATTTAGATGTGATGAACTCATTAAAACGAGAGCCGATAATAGCAAATTTCTTACCTGTACCTATTAATTTACCTTCTTGAATCATTGTCATTCTCCTCTATTTTTATCAGACATATTCAGACCTGAGCGAGCTAATTGCTAGTTGCTAGTTTCATACTTTTTTACAACATATGGCGCATTTTTTCTTTTTTTGTATTCAAATATTTTGCATTAATGCTATTGGCTTTAATCACAATAGGAACACGTTTAGATACTGTAATGCCCCAACGTTCTAAATCTTCTTTCTTTTCTGGATTATTCGTCAACAGCTTAACACTCTTCACGTCTAATTCGCGCAACATTTGTGCCGCTAAGGAATATTCACGCATATCTGGTGGGAATCCTAGTTTCACATTGGCTTCCACTGTATCGTACCCTTGATCTTGTAGTGTATAGGCTTTAATTTTATTCGTTAATCCAATGCCACGCCCTTCTTGGCGCATGTAGATAACGATGCCTTCGCCTTGCTCTTCAATAGAGCGCAATGCATTTTCCAATTGTTCCCCACAGTCACAGCGATGAGAACCAAATACATCTCCTGTTAAGCACTCAGAATGAATACGCATCAACACATCAGATTTTCCACGTACATCACCTTTTACAATCATAAGATGTTCTTTATGATCTACTTCATTTTTAAACACAATGATGCGGAAATCACCGAACTTTGTAGGTAGTTTTGTTTCTGCTGCAATGCTTACTAATCTATCGTGTCGCTTTCTGTATTCCACTAAAGCTTCTACAGAAGCAATCTTTAAATTATGTTTTTTACTGAAAGCCAATAAATCATCCATACGTGACATATAGCCTTCATCATTGGTAATTTCACAAATTGCTGCCGCAGGATATAATCCAGCTAGTTTACAAAGGTCAATAGATGCTTCTGTATGGCCCTGGCGTACTAATACTCCACCTTCTTTGTAACGCAACGGAAATACGTGTCCAGGACGTCTAAAATCTTCTGGTTTTGCATTTGGATCAATGAGTTTTTGCATCGTTACAGCACGTTCTTCTGGAGAAATACCTGTGGTCGTATCCACATGGTCTACTGATACAGTAAACGCTGTTTCATGATTATCCGTATTTTTTTCTACCATTTGATGGATACCAAGACGAATCAAGTCTTTTTCCAACATAGGCGTGCATAGCAAACCTCTAGCCTCTTTGATGATAAAGTTAATGCTTTCACGAGTAGCAAATTCAGCAGCCAAAACTAAATCACCTTCGTTTTCACGACTTTCATCATCTACAATAATCACAGGCTTTCCTGCTTTTAAGTCTTCAATTACTTCTTCAATAGAGTTTAATGTATAGGACATAAATATCATCCTTTCTATAAAAAGCCGTTACGCACTAAAGTATCCATCGTCACTGTACTAGTATTAGTAGACTCCAGATGAGTTTCTTTCATAAAATGCTCAATATAACGGCCAAAAATATCTGTTTCTAAATTCACTGTAGTACCAATAGTAGCATATTGCAAAATAGTGTTTCCAATCGTATGAGGTATAATAGAAATTTCAAACCAATCAGTTCCCACCTTGGAAACAGTCAAGCTAGCTCCATCCACAGTGATAGACCCTTTGTATATAACATAGTGTAGAATAGCATCATCGGCAGCGATACGGAACACAATGGAATTACCCACATGATCTTTACCGATAATCTTGCCTTGACCGTCCACATGCCCTGCCACTACGTGGCCACCGAAACGACCGTTGGCAGCCATAGCTCGTTCTAAATTTACCTTACTTCCTGCTGAAAGATTTATTAATGATGTCATTTTAACTGACTCTGGCATCACATCTGCTGTAAATCTTTGGGCTCCTATGTTTGTGGCTGTTAAGCATACACCATTGACCGCTACGGAATCACCAATTCTTAAATCATCGAAAATGATAGTTCCTGCAATTTCAAGGGTAAGTGAGCTTTGGGAACGTTTTACACTCTGTATGGTCCCTATTTCTTCAATGATCCCCGTAAACATAAACGCCTTCTCTTCCTCTTCGATAACTAATTATTTTCATATTATCACCAACAGCCATCACTTCATCAATATCTAGCTGTACTGCTTCATCTAAACTAGAAAAGCCTAAACCACCCACAGCTGGTGTAGCTCCAATACCTCCAATAATACGATTCCCAATGTAGGTTACCAATTTATCAAAAGATTTAGTTTCTACAAAACTAGCCACCACTTGGCTTCCACCTTCAATGAGTAAACTCATACATTGACGAGCACCTAGTTCTTCCAAAATAAAGGAAATGTCTAAACCTCTTTCATTGGATGGCGTCACAATAACTTCTGCTCCCTTATCACTGAAAGCTCCCATTTGTTCTAGCCCACACTCTTCGCCAACAAATATTGTTATATTGCGATTAGGTACTGTCCAAATGGTTGCATCTAGTGGAGTTCTACCTTGAGAGTCTAGAATGTATAAATGCGGTTGATTTTCTACGGTTTCTTGTGGAAGACGACAACTTAGTAATGGGTCATCCGCTATAATCGTACCTACCCCTACTAACATAGCATCTACTTCTTTACGAATACGATGACCATCGAGCCTTGCTTCTTCGTTGGTAATCCATTTTGATTCACCACTGGCAGTAGCAATCTTTCCATCTATGGACATGGCAGATTTTAAAATCACGAAAGGCTTACCCGTTTTAATGTATGTAATAAAAGCTTCATTCATTTCCACACATTGCCGTTCTAAAACGCCAATCTCCACTTCTATGCCCGCTTCTTGTAGCATAGCTAGGCCTTTACCCGCTACTAATGGATTAGGGTCAATCATACCAATGACAACCCTAGAGATACCTGCAGCTATTACGCGCTTAGCACATGGCGGTGTTTTTCCATAATGTGAGCACGGTTCTAGTGTCACATATAAGGTAGCTCCTCTAGCATCCATACCAGCTTGATGTAATGCATACACCTCTGCATGAGGCTCGCCGGCTTTTTGATGATATCCTTCACCAATGATGCGCCCATCTTTTACAATGATAGCTCCTACCATTGGATTTGGAGATGTACATCCTCTTGCTTTTTCTGCTAATTCAATCGCTTTTGCCATATATTTTTCATCAGTTGTCATATGTGTCATGGCTCACCTCTACACAAAAAAGGGACTATATACATAGTCCCTTTAGCATTCCAAATATTTGATAACATACACAATAGCTATCAATATACTGTCTTTTCCCATCCAGACTTTACTGTCGGTTCCGGAATATCACCGGATCTGCTCTCAAGAGCTTGCGGACTATTATACCGCCGGTCAGGAATTGAGGTTCCCCTCGCACCTTGCCTCAAAGACTTCTTTATTTGATTTTAGTTCTTATCTTTATAAGATGACTTTATTGTATCATAAATTGCTTACTATAGCAATGTAATAAGAAAAGCACCCCTAAAAGGGCTGCTTTTCTTTTCATGTTGTATGAATGTATTACACAGTTATTTAGAACATGCATCTAATAGGTAAGCAATACCGATAAATGGAATACCTGCACGTTCGCCTAAGCCGATTTCACATGTGGAGCTAGAGCTTACTCCTAATGTAGCCCCGTACTCTTTCACTTCATCTCCTAAATCCCGTGTAGCGGAATGGTTCAATTCTGGTGTAAAGAAACCTTTTTGCCCTGCGAAACCACAACATGCAAAGGATTTAATATTGAATACTTCATCAGTACATGCACGTGCAAGCAGTTCAATGTATTTTTCTTTGCCAGCTTTTTTGATTTTACATTGTTTGTGAACAATAACACGCTCTTTACACTTCACAATATCTAATTTAGGAACAATATGTGTGTATAAGAACTCAGATACATCAAGGATTGTTACAGATTTAATATGTTTGAAAGCATGGGAGAAACATGCAGAATGGTCAATCACAACTGGATATACACCACCACAGCTTGCTTCTAATAAAGCATTTTCTAAATCGCGTAATGCATGTTTATCAATATCTTCATAGTTTTCAAAGCTCAAACCACAACATAAGTTTTCAATATGACGTGGATAAATGACATTATAACCTGCTTTTTTACATAAGTTTTCCATCACTTGTTGCAAGCTACGAGTATCTTTTTGACCTTGAATTGGTTTAAACGCACGATTTGCACAAGTACTGAAATACACAACATTATCATTGCCTACTGTATTACGTTGATTTTTCAAGGTATGGCGGTTAGCTTTTGGCAATGTAGTTGGAGCATATGGTGTCACTCCTGTTAGTTCGTGAGCCCCTTTTGTAATTTTAGAGATTAACTTATTAGTAATCACTTTACCTGCTGCACCACCTAATGTAACACCCATGCGGGCTGCTGCTAAGGTAGCTGGGAAATTGTCATAAATCGCTTCTGCAATACCATGACCTTTTGCTGTCACTTTGCGAACAGATAAGGCAATTTGTGCTGTATCAATGCCTAATGGACATAGCATGGAACACATAGAACATGCTGCGCATGTATCTACACCATAGTATTGATAACCTTCAGCTAAAGCATCTGCTTCTGCATGTTTGCCTTCTTGACGAAGACGTGTTTCTTCACGTACCAAGGAAATACGTTGACGTGGTGTTAATGTTAAGTTTTTAGATGGACAGTTCTTTTCACAGAAACCACATTCAATACACATATTGAACAATGGATCAATAGCCGCCATCGCTTTCAAGTTCTTTTTATATACATCTGGATCATCTGTAATGATAACATCTGGATTGATTAAGTAATTAGGATCAAATAGCTCTTTGATGCGGCGGTTAACTTGGTAAGCTTTCACACCCCACTCTAATTCAACGAATGGCGCCACCATACGACCTGTACCATGCTCTGCTTTGATACTACCTTCCACAGCTGCTACTTGTTCTGCCATTTCTTTCACAAGTCCACTAAAATTATCCCGTTCTCTTGGATCATTCAAGTCTGGAGTAATGATAAAATGAACATTACCACTTAAGGCATGGCCAAAGATAATACCATTATCCATAAAATCATATTTACGGAATAACTCTGTAATGATACCGATGCCTTTAACAAAATCTTCAATTTTAAAACATACATCTTCTGTAATTACCGTAGAACCAGATTTGCGTTGTCCTGCTGCAATTGGCAACAATCCTTTACGGATATACCACCAAGAATTATATTCTTCTGGATCCGTAGAGTATAAGCTAGGAATGATAGTTGGAATATCTTTTAATTGTTCTTTAATATATTCCACTTGTTCTTCTAATTCTTGCTCATTATTACTTTCAGACTGGAATAGAATACAGCTAGTACCCTCTGGCACTCCACGTACAAAGTCCGGTACTTGTTCTAACTTTTGTACACTCTTAAGACTGAGGTAGTCCATCATTTCCGCAGATACTACATATTGACGTCCCATATTCGCTAAGGTTACAACTGCGCGAGACGCATCGGATAGCTCTTTATAGAACACAAGACCACAAGCCTTGAATTTCTTATCTTCTACTGTATTATATACCACTTCTGATACGAACCCTAATGTACCTTCAGAACCAATAAAAATATGATTTAAAATATCTACAATATCTTCAAAATCTACTAACGTATTAATCGAATAACCTGTAGTATTTTTAATTTTAAATTTACGTTGGATTAATTCTACTAATTCAGGATCATCAAAAATCCATTGACGAAGGTCTAATAAGCCTTTTACAAGGTCTGCACGAGAGGTCATGAAAGCTTGTACACTAGCTGGATCACTAGTATCTAAAATCGTACCATCCACCAACACAACACGAACAGATTTTACCGTTTGGTAAGAGTTTTCTACAGTACCACAGCACATACCAGAAGAGTTATTATTAAAAATACCCCCTACCAAAGCACTAGCAATGGTAGCTGGATCTGGCCCAATTTTACGTCCATAAGGAACTAATTTTTCATTAGCATCGGAACCAATAACTCCGCAATCACAACGCAGTGCTTTGCCCCCATCTAATACTTCCATTCGTTTAAAGCCATCATTCGCTACCACTAACACATGTTCACTAGAACATTGTCCAGATAAGGATGTGCCTGCAGCTCTAAAAGTAACTGGTGTTCCATATTGATTCGCCAATTCCAAAATACGAATAACTTCAGCTTCATGATTAGCTTTCACCACTACTTGTGGTACATACGAATAACAAGAAGCATCTACACCATAAGCATAGCGGTGTAAAAAATCTGTAAATACTCGATCAGGGCATACAGCCTGTGCTTCCGTAGAAAAAGAAGCAAAATCGTAACGTAACGGTGCTTTCATAATAGGACCTCCTAGCATTACTATATGTAGTATGATTTATAAATTTGAACGACTCGTTCAAAGGGGCATAGCTCTCTATGTCTTACCTATAGCTTACCATAGGAGTAGAGTTTCGTAAATTCTATAATTAATTTTTATAATCATAACTATTACAAAAAAGTATAACAAATTTACAAAATCAAAAATATTTTATATAATAGACTATGAATGAAAGTAGGTGAAAACATGCACGTTTTAGGTGAACACGTTTTAATTGATTTATATTCATGTATTGATGAAAAAATAGAATCTCCTGCTGTCTTACAAGATGCTATTGTGAATGCCTTAGCAATTACAAATCAATGTGTTGAGGAAATCGATTGCCAAATTTTAGAAGATGAAATCTTCTTGGTAGCCGTATCCCATCACTGCCATGTAATTCTTCATGCATATCCACATTTAGGCTATGTAGCAGCAGATGTATATACATTTGAAAAATCTGTAGAACCAAAAGTAATTATGAAAGAATTACAACGATCTGTGGGTTCTGAAAAAGTAAAGGCTACTAGCATCCGTCGTGGTGACTTTGGTAATGAAAGAGACATGAAGCCTCGTAAACAGTCTTCTCTAACTGCTATGGGTAGAGTCACACGAACTCGTACACGGCTGACAAAGACTGGCAAAAATATTACTTCTAAAAGTGTAAAAGCCATCAAAAAAGTAATGGGCAACAACAAATAAATATCGAACATACAAACGGCTAGCCCTTAATGGAAACTAGCCGTTATTTTGTTCGATATTATACTATTCCAACATAAAAGGCTGAACTTAGGAATATATCCTCAAGTTCAGCCTTATTATATACAGATGTAGCCATTACAATTATAGTTGTAAAGATAATTGTCTACCACTTGGTTCATAAGCCGTAATAGTTACTCCGGCAGTTTGAAACAATCGTTTTGATGCTTGCACTTCTCGTGTATCTTTGTAATCATCGCGCCAATAGATAACTTCTTTAATACCACTTTGAATGATGGCTTTTGCACATTCATTACAAGGAAATAAAGTGACATATATTTTACTTCCTTCTAGTGAACCACCACGATAATTTAAAATCGCATTCAGTTCACTATGAACGATATAAAAATATTTATTATCTTCTTCTCGATTACGATTCCAAGAGAAATCATCATCATCACAACCTAAGGGCATACCATTATAACCGATAGATAAAATTTTATTATCATCGCTCACAATACAAGCCCCTACTTGTGTATTGGGATCTTTGGAGCGTTGCCCTGCTAACATGGCAACACCCATAAAATATTCATCCCAGCTAATATAGTCCTTACGTTTTTCCATAGGAGCCTCGTTTTATTTGACTACAATATTAATTAATTTTTTAGGCACTACAATCACTTTCACAACAGTTTTACCCTCTGTAAACTCTTGTACACGTGGTAATGCTTTCGCAGCTGCTTCTAATTCTTCTTTAGATAATGAAACAGATACTGTCAATTTATCACGTACTTTACCATTCACTTGAACTGCCACTTCTACCTCATCTACCACTAGAGCAGATTCTTCATAAGTCGGCCAAGATGCAGCATGTACAGAACCTTCAAATCCACATTCATGCCAGATTTCTTCAGTAATATGCGGTACAAATGGTGCTAGCAATAATGTTAATTTTTCAACTAATTCTTTTGCTAAATCGCTTTGTACAAAGTCATGGCTATCTTTAAATTGGTACATAGCATTTACCAACTCCATAACAGTACTGATGGCAGTGTTAAAATTGAATTTACCATCTAAGTCTTCTGTTACTTTTTTGATAGCACGATGTAATTCACGGCGTAATGCTGTTTCATCTTTGGACAAGCTATCATGATGTCCTGATGTACCTAATTGTTGGTATGTATCGATAATGCGCCATACACGACCTAAGAAACGATAGGAACCTTCTACCCCTTGGTCGCTCCAGTCCAAATCACGATCTACTGGTGCTGCGAATAAGATGAATAAACGAGCTGTATCTGCACCGTATTTGGCAATGATTTCTTCTGGAGATACTACATTGCCTTTAGATTTAGACATTTTAGAACCTTCTTTTAATACCATGCCTTGTGTTAATAAGGCTTTGAAAGGCTCATCCACTTCTACTAAACCGATATCATGTAGTACTTTCACAAAGAAACGTGCATATAATAAGTGCAAGATCGCATGTTCAATACCGCCAATGTATTGGTCTACATTCATCCAGTATTTCGCAATTTCTTTATTAAACACTTCTTTGTCATTACGAGCATCTGTATAGCGCAAGAAATACCAAGAAGAATCGATAAATGTATCCATGGTATCAATTTCACGTCGAGCAGGACCACCGCAGCAAGGGCATGTTGTGTTTAGGAAGTTTTCAGATGTGGCTAATGGAGAGATAGCACCGCCGTCAAAGGATACATCTTCTGGAAGTTTTACCGGCAATTGATCTTCTGGAACTAATTGCTCTCCACATTTTTCACAGTATACAACTGGAATAGGGCAACCCCAATAGCGTTGACGAGAAATCAACCAGTCACGAAGACGGAAGTTTACAGTTTTACGACCTGTACCTTGTTCAGTGAAGTAATCACCTAATGCTTGACGCGCTTCTTCAGAAGTTTTGCCATTAAAGTCGCCGGAGTTCACCAATATACCATCTTCAGTGAATGCTGTATCTAAGGAAGCAAAATCCAAATCTTGTGCTGTATTTTGGATGACCCAATTCACAGGTAAATTATATTTTTTTGCAAACGCATAGTCTCTTTCATCATGAGCTGGAACACCCATAACAGCGCCTGTACCATAGTCTGCTAGTACATAGTTAGCAATCCAAATAGGCACTTCTTTACCTGTTATAGGATGTGTCGCATAAGAACCTGTGAACATACCTACTTTTTCTGCCTCTGTAGAAGTACGCTCAATATCACTTTGGTTACGCAATGTTTCAATGAACGCCTCTAGCTCTACTTTATTAGAAGCATCCTGAATCAATTCTTTTACATATGGATGTTCTGGAGCTAATACTACATAAGATACGCCAAATAAAGTATCTACACGAGTAGTATAGACTTCAAAGGATTTATCAATTTTAGGAACATAAAAAGCAAATTGTGTACCTTCACTGCGACCGATCCAGTTACGTTGCATCGCTTTTACACGGTCAGGCCATTGGTCCAATGTATCTAAATCGTCTAGCAAACGATCTGCATAGTCTGTAATTTTAAAGAACCATTGTTTTAAGTCTTTTTTCACTACATCATTATCACAGCGCCAGCATTTGCCATCAATAACTTGTTCGTTAGCTAATACTGTATGGTCATGTTCACACCAGTTTACTTTTGCTTCTTTTTTATAGGCCAAGCCTTTTTTATAAAATTGTTGGAATATCCATTGTGTCCAACGATAGTAATCTTCTTTACAAGTCGCAACTTCACGGCCCCAATCATAGGATAAACCCAACTCTTTTTGCTGACGTGTCATGTTGGCAATATTATCTAATGTCCAATCTTTAGGAGATACACCATTTTTAATAGCTGCATTTTCCGCAGGCATACCAAATGCATCCCACCCCATTGGATGTAATACATTAAATCCACGCATTTTTTTGAAACGTGCCACTACATCACCAATCGAATAGTTACGCACATGTCCCATATGTAAGTTACCAGATGGGTATGGGAACATTTCTAACACATAATATTTTTCTTTACTTGGGTCATACTCTGTTTTAAATACCCCAGACTCTTCCCAATATGTTTGCCATTTTTTTTCAATGTCTTGTGCCACGTATTTTTCGTACATGCTATGCCTCCTCAATTGTATGTATTAATACTCCTAAGTATACTCCAAATCTTAGTCTTTAGGCAAAGACTTTTTTTCTTTTGTAACCTTTACAACACCTGTTTCATCAGAGTGTTTATGAGGTTTCTTAAACTTTAACACAATTTCTTTACCGTCTTTAGAAATCTTTGTCACTTCTGAAGTATCTGTATGTTTAGATTTTTTCTTCTTATCTTTCTTTTTCTCTTGTTTTTTTACTTCTTTTTTATGATCTTTTTTGTCTGAAATTGCTTTCTCCTTTTCAGTACTATTTGCATTAGCACCATCTAGAGCAAAACTCAGCACCGGCCATACATCACTAGCTTCAAAACCTTTACGCCAAGCCGCGACTCCTGCAAGTTGTAATTCTTTTACAAGACCAACTTTATAGCTTAAGGACTGTGGATCTTCAAACCAAATTTTAGTCAGTATCCCCTCATATGGTTTCTTTTCATCATATTTACCATAGACATCATTTTTCTTTGTTAATGTCAAATAATTACCTTTTAATCGCTCATCCCAGCGCATCACATCTCTGTATTCACGTTCTAAGTCCAACGCTTTGGACATGGCTAGTGTTTTACTTTTTGCTTTTCCTTCCCAAGAACCTTTCACTGGTACAGACCACTCACGCATATAGAATGGAATGCCCAGTACAAGTTTTGATGCTGGTACTTCAGAAAGCATTTGCTCTGTATGCTTTCTAACCCATGGATAGGAAGCTACTGGTCCAGCTATATTACTAGATGCCCAAGTTTCATCGTACGCCATAAGTACCACATAATCTACTGCATCAGCATACGCTTTACGGTCATACACTAAAGACCAGTTTTCACTATTAGAATAACCCGTTACATCTATTGATGTATGTAGATTATATGTTCGTAACCCTTTTGCCAAAAAATCAACAAACTTAGTTAGCTGTGCTTTATCTTTATAATGAATATTTTCAAAATCAAAATTATATCCGTCATAACCATACTCTGTAGCATAATTAATGAGGCCTTGTTTATATCGTTCCCACATAGATTCATTAGCAAGGATTTTACTAGTCATATCTGGATCGAATTGGTTTGTAATCAAAGGCCATACGCGATAGCCTTTTTCCTTATAACCATTCACATAGTCATGGGATAGCTTAGAACTAGCTTTTAGACCAGTCGTAGTCAATTCAAACCAGCTGGGAGACATGATTGATGTACCATTCTGTACATACTTTTTATCATACGCCGTTTCTGATACTATAGGATCAAATACCATGGTGATAGGTAATGTAACTTCTTGCTTTTCTGGAGTATACAACATAGGGCCTACATATTGTATAGGTTCTACTGCTGTTGTTGTATTGGAAAGTGCTGGAAAGGGAATATGGATTGCTGCCTCTGCTACTGGATAAGAAGCAAACAAACTAAATGCCGATATTCCTAGCACCATATGTTTCATAAATTGTAAGTGTTTCATAAGCGCTCCTTTTAACCTTTATATTATATCACATTCAGCCTATATATTGGGAACACTATACTATTTCTCTAAAATTTATGGTACACTACAAAGGTAGGAATATTACAAGTATATTACACGAACATATTTAGGAGGTACTATGTATCAGTATTTGTTTTTTATCGGAGGCTTTCCTATAAGAGCCTACGGTTTACTTCTCGCTTTAGGTATTATTAGTGCTGCCATTGTAGGATACTTCATTATGAAAAAAGATGGCCGTGGATGGGAAAAATATATGGTAGATTTTACCATTACTGTTGCTATAGCTGGTATCATCGGTGCTCGACTATGGGATGTGTTTTTCTTTGACTGGGGATACTATCACAATCATGTATTGGAAATTCCATACGTATGGCAAGGCGGTATGGCTATCCAAGGCGGCGTATTGTTAGGTGCTATTGCTGGAATTTATTATTTAAAAAAACAACATGTTGACCCTTGGGCATTTGCTGATTTATTTGCACCAGCCCTTATGGTAGGTCAATCTGTGGGACGTATGGCGAATGTCATGAATGGCGATGCCTTTGGTCACCCCACTGGAGGAAATTTCGGTATTCTCTATCCAGAAACAACATTGGCATATCGCACCTATGGAAATCAACCATTATGGCCTGCTGAAATATGGGAAGGTCAAGTAGATATTATTTTGTTTGTTATCTTACTATTGGCTAACGTGTTCCCTCATAAAAAAGGGCAAATTTTCTGCTTATATGCATTCTTGTATTCTGCCTTGCGATTTTTCTTAGAATTCCTACGTGGAGATTATGTAAACTTAACATTAGGCTTTAAATCTGCACAAGTTACAAGCTTAATTGTCATGGCTGTATCCTTTGGCATCTGGCTATACCTTCATTATAAAGGAACAACGGATACACATATATTCTCTACAGTGAAAGGCAAAAAAGGAAAATAATGATTCATTAGTTTCAACACAAAATGATGCCTATAAAATCAAACTAATAAGAAATATAAAGAGGAAAGGATTGTACATAGCAAATCCTTTCCTCTTTTTCTTATCTATAAAACTTCAAATATTGCAAAATTCTCTTGCCTTTGTATATGTAAAGCACTATATCTATCAAGTGCAAAATTATTAATTAAGACAGTAACTCTTCTGCTACAATTAATGCCTCTAATTCTTCTAATGCACGTTGAGCAATTAATGCATTTTTTTCTTTTTTCTTACGTACTTTAGCTCCCCAAGGTTCCATGATACCGAAATTGACATTCATTGGTTGGAAGTTTGAACCTTCATAAGCACTAATATAATGGCTTAACCCACCAAGAGCCGTTGTTTTAGGGAATGTAACAAATTCTTTGCCATGCAACATACGCGCCACTTGGATAGCTACCATCATACCTGCAGCTGCTGATTCTAGATACCCTTCCACACCTGTCATTTGACCAGCAAAGAACAATCGTGCATTAGATTGTAGTTGGAATGCTTGGTTCAATAGTTCTGGAGAGTTAATATATGTGTTACGATGCATCACACCATAGCGAATAAATTCAGCATTCTCTAACCCTGGAATCATTTGGAATACTCGCTTTTGTTCGCCCCATTTTAAATGCGTTTGAAAGCCTACTAAGTTGTACATAGTAGCTTCTTTATTTTCCTTGCGCAACTGCACTACTGCATGCCACTCAATATTGTTCCGTGGATCTACAAGACCAACCGGTTTCAAAGGCCCATAGCGCAATGTATCTACCCCTCGAGATGCCATAATTTCTACAGGCATACATCCTTCAAAATAGATTTCTTTTTCAAAATCTTTTGGTTGTACTACATCAGCTGTAGTTAACGCTTCATAGAAAGCATCATATTCTTCTTTTGTCATAGGGCAGTTTAAATAATCTGCATCCCCTTTATCATACCGTGAGGCTGCAAATACTTTATCGTAATTCAAAGACTCTGCTGTTACAATCGGCGCTGCCGCATCATAGAAATAAAAATCTTTAGAACCAGTTAACTCTTTAATCTTAATCCCTAACGCTTCTGATGTGAGTGGACCACTTGCAAAAATAACAATACCTTCATCTGGAATCTCTGTCACTTCTTCATGAATCACTGTGATTAAAGGGTGTTCTTTAATACGTTCTGTGACCCTTTTGCTAAAAGCATGACGATCTACGGCTAAAGCACCACCTGCCGGAACTTGAGTGGCATCAGCAGATTCCATAATTAAAGAGTCTAAACGACGCATTTCTTCTTTCAAAAGCCCCACTGCATTTTCTATCGTATTCGCACGCAAAGAGTTAGAGCATACTAACTCTGCAAATTGATCTGTATGATGAGCCGGTGAAGACACTTTGGGACGCATTTCATATAAGTGCACAGGGATACCACGCTTAGCCAGTTGATAGGCTGCCTCAGAGCCAGCAAGACCAGCTCCAATAATAGTTACAAAATCTTTCATTCTTTATCTTCTTTCTTTGTTCTAGGTTTACGTTTTGGCCTTGTTTCACAGTCAGGATTGGAACAAAACTCTTTTTTATTTCCATTTTTATATACTTTTTCAGCCATTAAGCTACCACAAACGGGACAAGTTTTATCAACAGGTTTATCCCACATTGTAAAATCACAAGATGGATACCCTTCACAACCATAAAAAACACGACCTCTCTTGGATTTACGTTCTAAAATCTCATGAGATTTACATTTAGGACATGTCACTCCCGTGCTAACTGTAATGGACTTAATATTTCGACAATCTGGAAAGTTAGAACATGCTAAATATTTACCATAAGGTCCTAGTTTATAGACCATATCATGTCCACATTTTTCACAAAGGATACCACTCTTTTCTGCCTCCAGTTCTATCTTCTCAGCCGATTCAGCTGTGTATAATTCCTTCTCAAAACTATCATAAAATGAATGGATAACAGCTTCGTAGAAGTTAGTCCCTTGTGCAATATGGTCTAAATCTTCCTCCATAGAGGCAGTAAATTTCGTATTAATGAACTTTTCAAAATGAGTTGTTAAAAATTCCACCACGGCAAATCCTAAATCAGTAGGAATAAATTGTTTATCCTTACGCTCCACATAATTCCGTTTTAAGATCGTATCAATAGTAGCTGCATACGTACTTGGTCGACCAATTCCCTGTTCTTCTAATACTTTGATAAGACCTGCCTCAGAATAACGGCTTGGAGGTTGCGTAAAATGCTGTATACCATCCATAGAGATAGGCATAATAGCTTGCCCTTCCTCTAGGGCTGGCAGTATATGGTCATCCTCTTTTTTAGCGTCTTCATAGACTTCTGTAAAACCTTTAAATAATACACGATTTCCTGAAGCCTTCAATGTATACTCATCTACATGAAATTGCATAGTTATAGTTTCACTTTTCTGTGGAGCCATTTGACTCGCTAAAAATCGATTCCAAATCAAGGTATATAATTTTAACTCATCACTAGATAGATAGGACGCTACTGCTTTGGGTGGTAATTCCAACATGGTAGGACGAATCGCTTCATGCGCATCTTGAGCATTCGCCTTCGCTCCAAATACATTTGGTTTACTCGGATAAAACTCCTTCCCAAAGGTCTTGAGAATATAGACTTTAGCCGCTTCTTGCATTTCCTTTGATACCCGAGTGGAATCTGTACGCATATAGGTAATCAAACCTATATGACCATAGCCCCCAATTTCTTTACCTTCATATAAATGTTGTGCTGCCGACATAATGCGTTTTGCATTCATATTCAGTTTGCGTACACCTTCTTGTTGCATCGTCGACGTCGTAAATGGAGCTGGTGCTTTGCGACTACGTTGTTTTGATTGTACAGAACTAACTACACTTTCACGGTCACGAATAACACGTAACACTTCATTACTTTCTATCTCATTAGAAATCGTTAGCTTTTCATCACCTTTGTGTGTCACTACCACATCAAATTGTTCATTCTTAGCTGTTTGATACACACCTTCGATAGTCCAGTATTCTTCTGGAATAAATGCTTGAATTTCTCGTTCCCGATCGCAGATAATACGTACCGCTACAGATTGAACACGTCCGGCACTAAGTCCTTTGCAAATCTTTTTCCACAACAAAGGACTCAATTTATAGCCTACAATACGGTCTAATACGCGGCGAGCCTGTTGAGCATCCACCATATGCATATCAATCGGTCTAGGTGTTGCCATCGCCTCTTGAATAGCATGCTTGGTAATCTCATTGAAAGTCACTCGACATGGCGTAGTACCGTCTATATTCAAAATATGTGCTAAATGCCAAGAGATGGCCTCTCCTTCGCGGTCAGGGTCAGTTGCCAAATACACGGCCTTCGCCTTATCTGCTTCTTTGCGCAAATCTTCAATGATAGCCTTTCTACCAGGTACATTCAAATATCTAGGTAAAAACCCATTAGTTATAGATACACCCATTTGCATTTTAGGTAAATCTCTTAAATGTCCCATACTAGCTTTTACCACATAGTCATCACCTAAAAATTTTTCAATAGTCTTTGACTTTGCTGGTGATTCCACGATGATTAAAGTTTTTCCATCTTTTTTGAAAGTCCGTTTATGCTCTATTTCAATCGGTTCCGGACGCATGACCAAAGGTCTAGACTCTGGTGCTTTGGCGCTTGATTTGACAGCTTCTTTTGTATCTTTGTCTTTTTTCTTCTCCCCTGTAACGAAGGATCTAGTAATGGCCAAAAATCTTCCTCCTCTAAGTATGTAGCACGTACCCCTGAGGGGTGTGTGTAATCATTTGTTTTAGCTCTAATTGTAACAGCAATGTATGAAGAATTGATAAAGGCAATTGTGTGCTATGTACAAGTTCTTCAATCGTTGTATTTCCACCAGGATTCATAGCCTTCAACACACTTTGTTCTTCTTCATTCACTATGTTTACTTTATTACTATCCATGTTACTATACTTTGCGACTTTTTGCCAACCATATTCACGCAATACTTGTTCAGGATCTGTTAATACTGTAGCTCCTTGTTGAATGAGCCAATGATTTCCATCACAAGTATGCGTCAATACATTACCAGGTATGGTAAATACATCTCTCCCTTCATTAATCGCCATATCAGCAGTAATCAAAGATCCGCTACTAGCTTTTGCTTCCACCACAATAGTGCCTCTCGTCATACCGCTGATAATTCGATTTCGTGAAGGAAAGTGATGACTCTTTGCTTGCATATGCGGTCCATATTCTGATAATAGCAATCCATCTTTTCCTAAAATTTCTAAAAATAAATTCCGGTTTGTTCTTGGATAGGTTACATTTAAACCGCAGCCCATAACAGCAATCGTTGGAGTTTGTCCTTGCAAGGCCCCTTCATGGCTAGCACGATCGATCCCCATGGCGCCTCCACTAACAACAATAATGCCTAAATTAGATAAAGCCCGTCCAAAATGTCTAGCTACTTGTACACCATAGGTAGAGCACTTTCTAGCGCCTACCATCGCTAAAGAACGATCCGTATGTTGCAACACTTCTATATTCCCACGTCCATACAACACTCGGGGACTATTATAAATTTCTAGTAAAGATTTTGGATAGTATGGAGATTCCCAAGTAATCACTTCCATATGATAACGCTTTAAATCTTCTTCTAATTGTAATAGAAAGCTTTCATTGATAGGACGGCGAATTTCATCAAATAATTCATACTTACAACCCAATGATGGTTCCACATTGTGATGTAACACATGATGCCAAGCTTCTTTGGCGCTTTCGTAATAGGTAAACAAATTACCTAAGCTTGCATTCCCTAATCCCACTACATGTTGGAGAGCACTCGCATAAATTTCGTCTTTCATTTACAATCCCTCCTGTACCTGCCGATAACTCAAGGCTTCTGCCACATGGTCTGTTAAAATCTCCTCAGATTCTGCTAAATCAGCGATTGTTCTTGCCACTTTGATAATGCGGTCATAGCTACGTAAACTCAAATGTAATGTAGTAAAAGCTGAATCTAGCAATTCTTTAGCTTGCTTAGAAAGTTTCACATACATTTCTATATCACTATGACTTAAATGTGAGTTCACCCCAATATTCGTTCCTTTATATCTTTCAGCTTGCATAGATCTAGCACGGATAACACGGCTACGTACTTGCTCTGTACTAACTTCATCCTTAGGGGCATATATCTCTGTTAAAGTAGGTCTTTCTACGGGTACTACTAGATCCATTCTATCCAAAATAGGTCCTGATAACACTCGTTGGTATCTTTGAATTTGCGTAATGTATGTGGTACATCGATGATCTTCTTCCGTTCCAAACCATCCACATGGACATGGATTCATAGCCATGACAACAATACAATCACTGGGATAGGTAGTTGCCATTCCGATGCGTGCAATATGTACTTGTCGTTCTTCTAAGGGCTGTCTCAGAACCTCTATGACGGGCCTACGAAATTCTGGTGCTTCATCCAAAAATAAAACGCCTTTATGTGCCAAGGTAATTTCTCCTGGTTTTGGCGGTTGTCCTCCCCCCGCCATAGCCACTAATGTGCTCGTATGATGAGGACTGCGAAATGGTCGTTCTTTCATTAATCGGCCACTTTTTAATAAACCCATTACACTATAAATACGGCTTACCTCTAGTTGCTCCTCCCGCGAAAGGGGAGGCAATAAAAAAGGCAATCGTTTAGCTAACATGGTTTTTCCCGAACCCGGAGGTCCTGTCATCAGTAAATGATGACCACCAGCAGCAGATATTTCTAAGGCCCGTTTTGCCATTACTTGCCCTTTTACATCTTGTAAATCTAGTATTTCCGCACTATATTTTGATGGCACTATAGCTATCTGCGCACATAGATTTTCTTTCTTTTCAGGATGCTCTAATACTTCCACAACTGCAGCTAATGTAGATAGTCCATATACAGGTATAGAGGCCCCACTGATAGCCTCTTCATGATTTCCTATAGGCACTATAATATCTTCTACCTTAGAAAGATAACTATTGTCATTCCCTAACTCCTGATTTGTCACTCCCATCACCATAGATAACATTCCCATCACTGGTTGTAAAGAACCATCTAACGATAATTCTCCTATAAATATATGGTGATTCCAATGTATAACCTCCTTTTTCTTGTGTTTTCCCGATTCTTGAGCGGCTAAAATTCCCATGGCAATGGCTAAATCTAAAGAGGACCCATCTTTACGAATATGGGCAGGTGCTAGATTGACCACAATTCGCTTCATAGGAAACTCAAAGCCCCCATTTTTGATAGCCGATCGTACTCTCTCCTTTGCCTCTTTCACAGAGGTCGCCGGTAAGCCAACAATATCAAAGCTTGGTAGACCTGGGCTAATATCTACTTCTACAGTTACCACATATCCATCAATACCACTCACACATACTCCATAGGTTTTTGCATACATGATACTCCTCCCATCTTATAAATGACACGCTTTCATATGCCGTAATTCAGAATCTCCCATTTGAGGCACATATACTTCTATCACATCAAATCGTATAGATTCATATTCTATATCACGGGTTGCCAAAAACATAGATATGACATGACGTATGTGTTGTTTCTTTTTCCAATGCACCGCCTCACAGGGCATTCCATAGGTTTGGGTCCGTCTTGTTTTCACCTCTACTACAATGAGCATATTTTCTTTTTTAGCGATAATATCTACTTCACCAAATCGATAGCGTATATTTCGTTCCAATACATCATAGTCTTGGCTTTTCAAATAGTTGGTAGCTAGGTCTTCACCGTATCTTCCTAATTCAATATGGTTCATAGGCACCTCCTTAGTTCTACATTACTTTCATTATGAAAGAATGTAAACCGTACAACCCACACTGTTAGGAGTGTGCTATACCAAGAGTATTATAATCCATATACAATTATCGATATGCAAAAAAGCATCCTCATAGATTATTCTATAAGAATGCTTTTATAAGTAATATAATATTATAACTATTTTCAAACAATGAAATCGCTATAGGCAGAGATATCTTTATAGGTATCCTAAGCATGTATAATCTAAACGATATACTAATACTTAGATTTCTTCTACAGGCTTACCTGCCACAATCGATTTGATAGGTTCAAAACTATGACGATGTAAAGGCGTAATGCCAAGGTCTTTTATCGCCTGCTTATGTACATCTGTATAATATCCTTTATGGATCGCAAACCCAAATCCTGGATACTCTTCGTCCATAGATTCCATGAATCGGTCCCGTGTTACCTTTGCTACAATGGAAGCCGCCGCAATAGATGCACTTTTAGAGTCTCCTTTAATCAAAGATTCTACAGGTACCTCTAAATCTGGTAATTTCATCGCATCCGATAATACAGCCTCTGCCTGTACTGGCAAATTACGAATCGCCTCATACATAGCTTGTCGTGTAGCCTCATAAATATTGAGTGTATCAATGACTTCTGCCTCATAGGACACACAGTGTACCGCTACTGCTACCTCCATGATTTGATCAAATAAGGTATCTCGTTTTTCTGGCGTTAGTTTTTTTGAATCGTTCAACCCTACTAGCTTGCAATGAGGTGGTAAGATAACAGCTGCTACTGTCACAGGACCTGCAATAGGACCTCTACCTACTTCATCTACACCAGCGATTAGATATTTGCCTTCCTCGTAAAAGCTTTCTTCATAAGCGTACATAGCTTCTAAACGCTGTTGCTCCTCTAAGACTTTTTTCTGCTTTCGTAAATACACACCAGCTGCGTGTTTCACGGATTCACGAGAATCTTCTAATGCCCATTGTACATAATCAAAAGGGCATTCACCTTGCAGTAGATTTTTAATATCTTTAACTTTAAGTTCCTCAAACTCACTCTTCGTCAACATAGTACGGCTCCTCATCGACGCCATCAAAGGTAATGTATCCCAATTTATTATTTCTGTAATCCGTCAAAATCACACGGCGCACCTTGTCATAATCTACGACGCCACCGCTTACCAAACAACCACGACGACGACCAATAGCCTCTAACATGGTATCTACGGATGTACGCTCTTCTTCCGTCAATTTATAACGCTCATGCAATAATGTCGGTTCATGCTCTTCTAAATATGCCAACAACTGCTTGATAACAGAATCTAAATCATACACATCGTCGGAAATAGCTCCTGTCATCGCTAACCGAGCTGCTGCTCGTTGGTCTTCAAACTTAGGCCATAATACACCTGGTGTATCTAATAGTTCAAGATTTTTACCTACTTTTACCCATTGTTGACCCCGAGTATGACCCGGTTTATTAGCAGTTCTTGTTGCTGCTGATCCAGCTAGTTTATTAATTAGTGTAGATTTACCTACATTGGGTATCCCTAGAATCATAGTACGTACTGTACGACCTTTGATTCCTTTTTTTAGCCATCTATCGATGATGGGCTGTGCTAAGGATTCTACGGTTTTCACGAGTTGCTTATTTCCTTTGCCATTTTTAGAATCAATAGCAATAGCATGAATACCTTCGTTTTTGAAAAATTCAATCCATTCTTTTGTAGCTTTTGGATTTGCTAAATCGCATTTATTTAAAATCACTACATGTGGCTTATCACCTATCAACTCGCGAATAACTGGATTCGCACTACTGCGAGGAATACGTGCATCTAGTAATTCGATAACCACATCAACTTTCTTTTTATGTTCCGTAATCATGCGTGTGGCTTTTGCCATATGGCCAGGGAACCACTGCACGATCGGAAAAATTTCTTGACTCATATTTCACCTACTCGTCTATTATCTATATCATATGCTCATTTTACTGTTATTTTTTCTGCTAATCTAATATCTTTTATGACATACTACTATCAAACTATATACATTTTATGAAAGTATATAAAATCGACTATCAAGTAGCAAACTCCTATCTATGATTTCATAACTAATATGCCCTACTATTTAGCAGTTTCTAAAGGAAATAAAAAAAGGCTAGCCATAGACTTACGTCTCATGGCTAACCCTTTTAAATTAGCGTTTTTCGCGAATACGAGCAGCTTTACCAGTAAGGTTACGTAAGTAGTACAATTTAGCACGACGAACGATACCGCGACGAGTTACTTCGATTTTTGCTAGACGTGGGCTGTGAAGTGGGAATACACGTTCAACACCAACGCCAGAAGCGATACGACGAACTGTGAAAGTTTCACGAACGGAACCACCTTGACGGTTGATTACTAAACCTTCGAAAACCTGAATACGTTCACGGCTGCCTTCCACAACTTTTACGTGTACTTTTACAGTATCACCAGCGCGGAACTCAGGAATGTCAGAGCGAAGCTGTTCTTTTTCTAATACATCAATAATATTCACGATTTTTTCCTCCTATTTTGCAGACGTTCATTACTTACACCTTATAAGCAGAGGACCATCTCAAATTAACAGTATTATTCTATCATAAATAAAAGTTTTTATGCAAGAGGGAAATGTAAAATTTATTTTATCTTCCCCTCTACATATTGTCGCAATCGTTCGATACGTTTTTCTGTAGCTGGATGTGTGCTATAGAGTTTGCTAATGAGCCCACTTTCACCAGTTTCAACTGTATAGTTGCGTAAGGTAATCAATGCATTATGGAGTTCAACGCCTAAGCCGATTTCATAAGCATATTTATCTGCCCGATATTCGGCTCGTCTACCTGTGAATAAGTCAATAATGATCAAAGGCGCTTTAATAACCCACTGCATGAAAAGTATCTGCAATACCACGCAAAGGTAGAAGATTTGCACAATGAATGTAATTATCGGTAGTCGCAAATATTGAATCCATAATATGACACGCGCAAATAGTTCGTACACACGAATGCACATTTGTCCCAAATAGTTCATATAGAAACAAGAAAATCCGTAGGCCCCATCTTTATGATGAATATGTCCCATTTCGTGAGCCACTATGCCCAATAATTCATCATATGGCAACTGTATGATAGCCCCCGTATTAATACAAATTCGATTATGCCCTATTGCAAAAGCATTGATAGAATCATCATTTTTGATAAACCAGTCGAATTGCGACATATCAATGCCCGTATGGTTTTGTATATCCTTCTGAATCATCTGCAGAATCTCTACTTCTTGCCCTAGAGGACGACGTCCCCCATAGAGCCACATAGTAATGCGATGAAACCAAGGAATTTGCGCTAGTGCCGCCACAAGTAACACAGATGTACCTGCTACGGCATAGCTAATATTTTCCAGGTTAATACGCATATGAAAGAGGTCCATCGCTTTCATCAGAAAAGGATGATCAATAGGACCAAAGATAACTTGGTACATGTACAGAATACTGCCAATGATAAATACATTCGCAAAAAATGTGAGTACTGTAATAATCATAAGATTTTATTTCAATTTACCTAAGTTACTTACTTCGTAAGTCATACGTAATAATTGAAGACGATTTTGCTTCACTGCTTCGTCTTTATCCATAACCATAACATGTTCAAAGAATGTTTCAATATATGGCACCAAGGATTCTGCCAAGCTTACAGCTTTCACATAGTCCCCAGCTTCTAAGGCATTACGATTTGTTGTATATACCGGCAATGCCGCTTTGTACAAGGCTTGTTCAGAATCTTCTTTTAACAAGGATTCGTCAACGCCTGTGAAAGTCACATCTTTTACCATATTAAAAATACGTGTGTAAGCCTGCATTAATGGTTCGTTTTCATCAATACGGTTTGCTGTTAAGGCTTGTCCCAAACCTTCTGCTAAAGCAACTGTGACAGTCTCTTGGCTCAATACAATATCCACTACTTGGTATGGCATGCCTTGTTCTAGCAAGATATTTTTCAAGCGAAGGATGAAGAAGTTTTCTAATTGACCTAGTAATTCTTCTTGTTTTTCACTAGCCACGCCTAATAATTCCATTGCTTTCATCCAGATTGGACGCATGGATAAAGACCATTTACTATCCATCAAAATGTTGATGATACCAATCGTTTGACGGCGTAATGCATATGGATCTTGGGAACCTGTTGGAATTAAACCACGGCTGAACGTAGCTACAATGGTATCTACTTTATCAACGATACTCAAAATACGACCTGCATCGGTACTTGGTAAGATATCCCCTGCAAAACGAGGCAAGTATTGTTCAAAAATTGCTTCCCCTACAGCTGGAGTTTCACCATCTAGTAGAGCATATTCTTTACCCATAATACCTTGTAATTCAGTAAATTCGCTCACCATACCTGTCGTTAAGTCAGTTTTAGCAAGATGAGTAGCTCGTTCTAAGGTAGCTGTATCTGCAAATCCTACTTCCTTCGCTAACGCAGCACCTAATGTAAGTAGACGTTCAGTTTTATCTTTCAAATTGCCCAAACCTTCTTGGAAGACAATTTTTGTCAATGCTTCATAACGACCAGCTAATGGCGTTTTACGGTCTTCATTAAAGAAGAATTTCGCATCGTCTAAACGAGCACGAAGTACACGTTCATTACCTGCTGCTACCACTTCTAGAGATTTGCTATCCCCATTGCGAACAGTTAAAAACATAGGAAGTAATGTTCCTTTGCCATCCACCATTGGGAAATAGCGTTGATGGTCTTTCATCGGTGTAATAATACAGTCAGATGGCAAAGATAAGTAGCTTTCATCAAAAGTACCACAAAGTGCTGTTGGATATTCTACTAGAAATGTAACTTCATCTAATAAATCCTCATCCCACACCACAGTAGCCCCTTTAGTGGCTGCTAGTTCTGTTAATTGTTTACGGATTGTTTCACGGCGAACGTCTTGGTCGATCATAATGAAGTTTTTATTCAAAGTATCTACATAGTCTTTTGGTTCTCCGATAGTCAACTCAGATTCACCTAAGAAACGATGTCCACGGCTTACATTTGTACTTGTTACATTGGCAAATGTCACCGGCACTACGTCTTGACCAAATAATGCCACCAACCAACGTACTGGACGAACGAAACGTTCTTCTAAATCGCCCCAATGCATGGATTTAGGGAAACTTAAACCTGTAATCAAGGATGGTAATACGTCAGATAAAACTTCTTTTGTATCTAAACCAGCTGTCGTTGTCTCCGCAAAGATATATCCATCTACTACTTTCAATTCAGATACATCTAATCCTTTACCACGAGCAAAACCGATAGCTGCTTTTGTAGCATTGCCGTCAGCATCATAAGCAATAGATACAGATGGGCCTTTATGTGTTTCATGAACATCTTCGCCACGTTCTGCTACGTCATTGATAAGCAATGCAACACGGCGAGGTGTGGCATAGACTTTCACAGCCCCATGTGGAATGTGACGCTCTGCCAATGCAGCTGTTGCTAATTCACCTAATTGTTTAATAATATTTGGCAAAAATCCTGCAGGAATTTCTTCTGCCCCAATTTCAAAGAGTAAATCCTTAGCCATCTTATTTATCTCCTTTCAACAATGGGAAACCAAGTTCTTCTCGTTTCGCCAAATAGTTTTGTGCACAAATACGAGCCATGTTACGTACACGACCAATGAAAGCTGTTCTTTCAGAAATAGAAATGGCACCACGTGCATCTAGCAAGTTGAATGTGTGAGAACATTTCAATACATAATCGTAAGCCGGCAACACAAAGCCCAATTGACATACACGTGTAGCCTCAGCCTCATACATGTCAAATAATTTGAACAACATATCTGTATCTGCTAATTCAAAGCTGTACGTAGATTGTTCTACTTCGTTTGCATGCCATACATCGCCGTATGTATATTGTTCGTTCCATTGTAAGTCATACACATTTTCTACGCCTTGAATGTACATAGCCAAACGTTCTAAGCCATATGTAATTTCAACGGATACAGGTTTCACGTCGATAGATCCTACTTGTTGGAAATAGGTAAACTGCGTTACTTCCATACCGTCTAACCATACTTCCCAACCAAGACCCCAAGCGCCCAATGTTGGAGATTCCCAGTTATCTTCTACGAAACGGATATCATGATCTTCTGCATGAATGCCAAGAGCAGCCAAACTTTGCAAGTATAATTCTTGAATATTGTCTGGAGAAGGTTTGATGATAACTTGGAATTGATGATGTTGGAATAAACGGTTTGGATTGTCACCATAACGTCCGTCTGCTGGACGGCGGGATGGTTCTACATAACATACAGACCAAGGTTCAGGCCCTAAAGCATGTAAAAATGTGGCAGGGTTCATCGTACCCGCCCCTTTTTCAATGTCATATGGTTGTTGTAAAATACAACCTTGTTCACCCCAGAAGTTTTGGAGTGTAAAAATCATCTCTTGAAATGTCATTTCCATTCCTCCTTATGTTTTACAGGGAATAAAAAAAGTCCCTGCAACGAAAATCGCTACAGGGACGAGATATACCCGCGGTTCCACCCTAATTGGCTAATGCCCTCTTTTAAAAAATAGCCTTTACTAATTGTCCATACCTAGTATGGTACAACGTTCCTGCCCATGCTCCACAGCGCCTTCTACTCATTTGTGAGCTTTCACCGTCCTCACTCGCTAACGGGAGTATACTCCTCTGCTTCATCACTTATGTATATATACTATTGTATGGATAAAAGGGATTAGTGTCAAGGTGTATCCGCTGAATTACTGATGTAAGTTCTTAATTGCTTTTACTATCCCTCTATACCACAAAGGTCTAGGAATATGTTCTGTATATTATTTTTCCAAGAACATCTTACACCATTCCATGTTCTCTATCCACATGGCCGTTTCATATTCGATGTCTTCCATTTCTGTGATAGCTGAGATTACCGCAATACCGTCCACTGGTTCCGCTAAGACATCATCAAAGTTATCTCGATTAATGCCACCAATAGCCACCATTGGAATTGTCGGGTTATGAGCACGTAAAGCTAAAATTAATTCGGGCCCTCGCACAGTTTTGGCATCTTTTTTTGTGCTTGTTTCGTACATAGGACCTACACCGATATAATCCACATAGTCCAACTTTGTATTCTCTAACTCTTCCACAGAATTAATGGACGTACCCACAATAGCGTGAGGCAATCGTTTGCGTACTTCTTCAAGGTCCATATCGTCTTGTCCTACATGGACGCCATCAGCACCTATTCGTTCCGCTAACTCTACATCATCATTGATGATGAAAGGCACTCCATATTCCTTACAAATGTGTTGCAACTCTCGTGCCAACTGTTCTTTTTCCTCCCCTACTAGAGCACCTTCTCCTTTTTCACGAAGTTGAAAGCAAGTAATACCACCTTTACAAGCTTCTGTAAGGGTCTTGTGAATATCCTTCGTATTCGGTGTTCCACAAATGAAGTATAACCCCATCATGGAGCGTACTGTATCTATATCATGATGTTTCAAAATAATCCTCGTTTCTTATATAACAACCAAAACAGATTACTTATAGTATACCACGACACTAAGTATGGTTGATATGATATGGATCATACCTGTATTACTCAGAATATTCATCCCCATAAGCCATATGATTCACTGGCCCATTGCCTGTGCCCAGACCAGGGTTATGCAAAATAGCTAATCGGATATATTCTTTACCAATCGTAATAGCGTCTTCCAAGGATTTCCCTTTGGCAAGTTCTGCTGTTATAACAGCAGAGAATGTACAACCTGTGCCATGGGTGTGTACTGTGTCATATTTAGGACTTGTCCAAGAGCGATGCATGGACATAGTATCTTTTGTAAACAAGTAATCTGTGGCCTCATCTCCGATATGACCGCCTTTGATGATGACTGCTTGAGGGCCTAATTCTTGTAAAATGCGAATCCCTGCTGTATGCAAAGCTTCTACCGTATCAATTTTCATATCTGCTAGTACTTCGGCTTCACTACGGTTCGGTGAAATCAAGGTCGCTTTCGGAATCAATTTGCTTTGTAAGGCTTTCACAGCTTCATCTGAGATAAGACGGTCCCCACTAGTGGCAATCATCACAGGGTCTAACACATAGGGTACTTTAGAATCTAGGTAAGTTCCAATTAGTTCCATCATCTCTGCTGTAGCTAACATACCCGTTTTCACTGCTTCTGGCACAATATCTGTAAATACGGCTTGCAATTGTGCTTCAATCATAGAAAGGTCCATGTGAGCAATTTGTGTCACACCTCTCGTATTTTGCGCTACTACTGATGTAATGACAGCCATGCCATAGACGTGACGACTTTGAAAGCTTTTCAAGTCTGCCATCACCCCTGCACCACCTGTTGGATCCGTTCCTGCAATTGTTAATGCTCTATGTAATTTCATAGGTATCTCCTTTACTAGCAATAAAAAAGAACCGTTCCTTGGGACGGTTCTTATACAATGTCTAGTATTCGATGCCATCCACTTTCCTACGCCAGCATTATCCGGTTCAGGTCTAGGGTTTTGATACTCATCAATCTCAGCATAAGCACCCCTAGTGGTTCTTGTATTAATTTAGTTATAACATGAAATAGTAACCAATGCAATACAATAAATTACAGCTAAACTACTTTCACTAGAAGAGATTCTCTCTCAATATAGATATTCATATATCCTATGTATTTCATATAATACATTATATTCACCTATACATTCCTATTGACGTAGTATCATTCAATTCGTATAATACATCTATAAGGGGTGCTCACTAAAGTGGGCTGAGAAGTGGCTATGTGCTACTAACCCATAACCTGATTTGGATAATGCCAACGTAGGGATATATTAGTATATTTTTGTAGTACCTATACAAACACATAAGGACATATTACCACATGGATCCTACTTGTACTACTAGGTCTCAAGAATATCTATCATCTACAGGCTAATCATTTTGGATTAGTCTTTTTTGTTCCCACTGGCATGGATAGGAGTATTCATGACTGATACACAACTTTCATCATCGCGGTTGTCCCTCATTTGGTTCGGCGCCGCTCTTTCCATTGCGGAAATTATGACTGGCACCTATTTTGCGCCCCTAGGATTTTCCGACGGCCTATTAGCCATCATCATCGGTCACGTCATCGGCTGTTTGCTATTATTTGGTGCAGGACTCATCGGCGCTCGTGAACACATGAGTTCTATGCAAACTGTATCCACTGTCTTTGGCAATGGGGGCATGAAATTATTTTCCATTTTAAACGTTCTACAACTGATTGGTTGGACCGGTATTATGATTTATGACGGTGCTCTTGGTGCCGTAGAGTTATGGAATCTACCATTCACTGCGTGGACTTTCATTATCGGGGCCCTCATCATTGTATGGCTCTTCATCGGTATCCGTAACATGGGGTACATCAACAGCATCATGGGCTACGGCTTAGGTATCCTCTGCATCTATTTGTTAATTAGCTTGTTACAAGAAAGTTCCATTCATAGCCAAGGAATCATCACTGATGAAATGACTTTCACAGCGGCCTTGGAATTATCCATCGCTATGCCATTGTCTTGGCTACCATTGATTAGTGATTATACTCGATTATCCAAGAACCCTGTAGCAGGTACTGCTGCTAGTGCCATCGTATACGGCGTAACCAGTTCTGTCATGTATGTATTAGGCCTCGCTGCGGCCCTCTATACAAATGAAAGCAACATTGCAAAGGTTCTACTTCATGCTGGTTTAGGATTTGGTGGCTTAATTATCATCGTATTCTCTACTGTCACAACTACTTTTATGGATGCCTTATCTGCTGGTATTTCCTCTGAAAGTTTGCAGACTAAATATTCAGGTCGTACCATCGGTATTATCGTTACCATCATCGGCACCATCGGTGCATCCATCTATCCGATGGATAATATCATTCCATTCTTATATATGATTGGATCCGTATTTGCCCCAATGATTGCTATTTTATTAACACACTATTTCTTATTACGTCATTGTCCACACCTTGACCATGGTCCTACCCTATACATTATTTGCTGGGCATCTGGTACTTATATGTACCATCAATTCCTTGACAGCAACCCATTCTTAGGGGCTAGCCTATCTACTATCGTAGGAACAGCATTAGCAACCATTGCAACGGCCTATATCATTAGCCTAATTTCTAAAAAGAAAAAAGAAATGTAACCGCTTACTATACTATTTAGTGCGTATATAAGCGCTCATTATTTCATCATAGACTTTACAATAACTTCACAAAGCAAAACAGGAGCATTCCTTCTATGAAAGGTAGCTCCTGTTTTCATTTTAATATATTAATTATATCATCGTCTCTAAAAACTCAATGCTATGCAATGTATATCCTAGTTGATATGTCAAAAGTTTCCGTAATAGAATTTCTAATTGATCCCATTGATTCGCAGTAAGACGTAAAGGCTTTGTAGGAATCCAATCATAGTTCAAAAGCATTGTTATACCTTGTTGTAACTCTTGTTTCACTACATACTGACAGGCTTCATAGATTTCATCACAAAGAATTGCCATTACCTCAGGGTCTTCACAATGTTGCCCTTGTGGCACAAATCCCGCTAGACTTAACATATGCCAACCTAATACAATAGAGCCTAAGCGAATGGGTTTATCCTGTATAGATTGTAAAAATCGGCTCATATTTGTATATACACTGCGGTCTAATTTACCTTTTTCAAACAAAGCACTTACTAGTTCACCGCTAAAGGTAGCATAGGAAATATCTTCTAAACTTTCATAATCACGTGTAGAAATCCCATCTATCTGGATAATATCGTACATGTCTCCGTTAGGAGCTACTGTCAAATATAAACGGCTTAAAGGTTGCAAATACGCTCCTTCTTTATAGTTAGCTTTACGTTTATGAGGCACAGAACAAAGTATAATGCCTTCTAACTTTGTGAGGAATGCATAGATACTATAGTATTTTCGTTTTTTACGCCACAGTACGATGGCTTCACTAGTAAACGTATTTGCTTTCATCTACAATACCTCATACTTAACAGTATATTACTACTAATTCAGCAATACATGTATTATCCTTGTATATACTCTTGATATTCTTCTACATATACATACTCTACAAACTTAAAATTCCTATAAGTATTACATACAGTATCTATTAATTTGATTCGTCATCTATTTCTTCTTCAACAGGCACTGGCACGGCATATACACGTTCTATTCGATATCCTTGCATTTCTGTGACTGTGAAAGTATATCCATCTACGGTAATGACGTCACCAATGGCAGGTGTTCGCTCTAACATACCGAAAATAACACCACCAATAGTATCTTCGTCCACATCACCAAAGGAAATATCCAATAGATCTTCTACCTCATCCACCAGCACTTTACCGGCAAAGTTATAAGTTCCATTAGGATTTTGAACAATGGCAGGCAAGTCACGTTCGTGCTCATCTTGAATATCCCCCACCAGTTCTTCTAGGATATCTTCTAAACCTACTAAGCCAACCATACCCCCGTATTCATCCACCACAATAGCTTGATAAATACGACGTGTCCGCATGTGTTGTAATAGAACAGATAACTTCATCACTTCTGGAATGATAAGAATATTACGACGTATGGAACGTAAATCTTTACTCGCCTCTTCACGGCGTTCCATTAAATCCTTAATATGCACAAGGCCGATAATATGATCTTTATCTTCTAAACACAATGGATATCTTGTGTGGCTTGTAGAGGATACGATATGCATGGTCTCTTCAAAACTATCTTGGGTATATACACACACCACATCTTGTCGAGGAATCATAACTTCTTTCGCAATGCGATCCACAAAATCGAATACGTTATCGATAAGCTCACCTTCCACATGGTCAATTTCACCTTGTTGATGACTACGGCTTACCAAGGCACGGATTTCTTCTTCTGTATGCACTAGATCGATTTCTGTACGATAGGGAGCTTTGAAAGCTTTCAGTACTGTATTACCAATTTGTTCCGCAAGATATACAAAAGGAATTACAATTTTTCCAGCTAACCGAACAATGGTCACTGTAGTCCCTACATAGCGTTCAGGGAAGGATAATGCCAGCCCTTTGGGAATAATTTCACCAAATATGAGCACTACTACAGCAAATAATGCTAATACAATCCATTCTACTATAATGGCATATGTGGCATCATACACTCCTAAATAATGTAATACCACATCAGTCCCATCTTCTAAATAGCGTCCTACATAGACTGCTAAAACGACTATAAAGAAGAGAATAAAGAAAGTGGACGTATTCATAAACCGTTCTGGCCGTTGGTATAATTCACGTAATTCTTCTTTTTTCCCATCACTCAAGGAGTCCATATCTTCTAGATGTTCTTCTCGTAAACGAGCAAAGGAGAATTTACTGATAACAAACAAACTAATGATTAAAATACAAAAGATGGCAAATAGAATCATGCCACCCGTGACGGGGGTATCGATATAAATCAGTCCTTTCTATATATACTATTTTACAATACCATACTCTATCTCAAGGTATGTGATTTTTCATACGTAATATTGTCTACACTATGACCTAAAAAATTAACAGCGTGCCATAAAATAACCTGCCTTAAGTATTAATTCCGATATCCCAATTCAGATAACATACCAGATTTATTGCGCCAGTCTTTTTTCACTTTTACCCATAAATCTAGGAATACTTTTGTAGCCAATAAACGCTCTACATCACCACGAGCTTGGCGGCCAATAGTTTTTAACATGGCTCCTTGTTTACCAATGATGATACCTTTTTGGGAATCTCGCTCTACATAGATAGTAGCTCGTACATAGGTAGTGCCATCCTCTCTTGTCTTCATTTCATCTACATCAACAGCTATGGCATGAGGAATTTCATCATGAGTCTGTAACAGGATTTTTTCACGCACAATATCAGAGATAATCAAACGTTCCGGTTGATCTGTAATCATATCATCTGGGAAGTATTTTGGACCTTCCGGTAAATGTTTTTCTAATAAATTCACCACTTCTTCAATATTGTCTTTTTCTTTCGCAGAAATCGGTACCACCGCTTCAAAAGGATAGCTATTTTCATAGGATACGATAGCCTCTAACAAGTCTTGCTTTTCCATCGTATCAATTTTATTCACAATGAGGAACACTGGTACATTCACCTTACGAAGTTGTTCAATGACAAAGTTGTCACCAGGACCACGCTTCTCATTAGCTGCTACTACAAATAATACAGCTTCTACTTCACGCAAAGAATCTACCGCTTGGTCTACCATGAATTCACCTAATTTATGTTTTGGCTTATGAATCCCTGGTGTATCCATGAACACGATTTGTTTCTTTTCATCTGTATAGACACAAACAATACGGTTTCGTGTCGTTTGCGCTTTATCAGATACGATAACAATTTTATCATCAATTAAGGCATTGATTAAGGTAGACTTTCCTACATTTGGTCGTCCTACAACGGCTACAAAGCCTGATTTAAATCCTTTTCCACTATTCATTATATGGCATATCCTCTCGTACATAACCTAAATTACCAAGTACAAACTCTTCCTCTGTGCGCATTTCTTTTTTATCTTCATCTATCATATGGTCATAGCCTAAAATGTGTAAACAGCTATGAACAGTTAAATAGGCAAGTTCACGAATAAAATCATGATTATACTCTTTCGCTTGCTCTGCCGCTCGCTCTAGGGAAATGACAATATCCCCTAATAACTGTCCTTCTTCCTCGATAGAAGCTTCATCTCCTTCATTGAGGGCAAACGATAACACATCTGTAGGCATATCTTTACCACGGTATTCACGATTTAATTCCTGAATTTTTCCGTTGTTACAGAGGAGCACACTATATTCATCTTCCTCGTGCAATCCATACACACGAGCCACTTCATTACAGCACCGTTGAATGACTTCCTCGTAAGTGCTATTCTGTTCGATTCCCTCATCATAGGAAATACTTACAATCATTCTTGTTTCCCTTTCTCTAAAAGTTGATATTCTTCATAGGCTTTCACAATACGACCTACCAAATCATGACGCACCACATCTTGGTCAGAAAAATAAATACACCGAATCCCTTTGATGCGTTGTAACACTTGCTCTGCTTCAATCAAACCAGATGTTATCTTCGGTGGCAAGTCGATTTGCGTAGGGTCTCCATTGACCACCATTTTCGATTGATACCCTAAGCGAGTTAAAAACATTTTCATCTGTTCTGGCGTCGTATTCTGCCCTTCATCAAGGATAACAAAGGAACGTTCCAAGGTGCGACCACGCATGTAAGCCAATGGTGCTACCTCGATAGTCCCTTGTAAGAGCATCTTCTGCACTCGTTCTACACCGAACATATCATGTAAAGCATCATAGAGAGGACGTAAATAAGGGTCTACTTTTTCTTGTAAATCGCCTGGCAAATACCCTAGCTTTTCCCCTGCCTCTACGGCAGGTCTCGTCAAAATAATACGATCTACTTCACGATTTTTCAAGTAAAATGCTGCCAGTGCAACAGCTAAATAGGTTTTTCCTGTTCCCGCAGGACCAATACCAAAGGTGATCGTATTGCGACGGATACTATCTACATATTGTTTTTGACCCACTGTTTTAGGAATGATAGGATTCCCCTTCACAGTCACATTGATAGTATCTTCATATAACTGGAAAAGTGATTCTTTTTCGCCTTTCAAGATCATCGTGGTAGCTGTTCGCACATGATGATCAGTGATTTTAATATAATTTTTAAACAAGTATAACAGTACATCTAACACTTCCATTGCTACTTGTACAGATTCCTCTGAACCTGTTATATCCACAATGGTATCTCGATGTAATATATCTACTGTTACTAGTTCTTCTAATACTTTCATGTGAGATCCTTGAGGTCCCACGATAGGTCCTACCATGTCATAAGTAGGTATGGTAAATCTCTGATTAGCCATATGCTCCCTTTCACAGAAATTTTTGAACCGCAGCGCCATGTAAATAATCATAGCCACTGCCTTGAGAAATATCTTCGTCTTCCATAATTTGATCAATCAAATCTTGTACGCGCCACCAGCCCATAGACCAATTCGTGAAGATTGTATTTTCCTCTGGCGCACGTCCTACTAGTCGTTGTAAGACAATCTTAGGATCTAGGTAACGTAAAAATTCTACCACTCGTCGAGCGTATTCTTCCGCACTGATTAAGGTAAATTCACCAGCCTCATAATCACGTGCCATTTTCGTATTCTTTACTAAGTATAATGCATGAAGCTTCACTTGGTCTACTTGTAATGCTGATAAAGTTTTCGCTCCTTCAATAACATCGTCCATGGTGTCCCATGGAAGGTTCAGTATCATATGAGCACACACTTCAAATCCATAACGCTTGATGCGCAATACTGCATCGATAAACTCCGCCATCGTATGTCCTCGGTTTACCTTTTGTAATGTATGATAGTTCACCGATTGTAAGCCTAATTCTACATAGACATCAATACCATATTTGTTTTGTATATCTTTTAAAATATCTAAATAGGCATCATGTACACAGTCTGGACGTGTGGCAATGGCAATGCCTACCACATGTTCTAAGCAAGCTTCTTCCACATACTGGCGAAACTTCTCTGGTGGCAAATAGGTGTTACTAAAGTTCTGAAAATACGGTATATATTTATAGGCCTTATACTTTTTTGCAATATGCACCACTGTCTCATCAATTTGCTGTTTTACCGTCATCGAGGCTGGTCGATTTTCATAGCCTGCTCCAATTTCACCGCAGAATGTACATCCACCTACACCTGCTGATCCATCGCGATTAGGACATGTCAAAGGCAGTGCCACTGGAATTTTATAAGCCTTTTCCCCATATCGCTCTTTGTAAAAAGCAGATATCATACGATACCGCTTTGGCTTTGTGGTATCACTCATATCACACCTCCTCCCTGATAGTTGAACTAGCAATATGTTCTCGATAATTCAAATTCGTATCTACACATTGTTGAGGACGTATAAAAGGTTTCGTCTCACCTTTTACATCGATGATGACCTCTACAGCACTATAAGAACCTCTTGGAATCCCTAAGTATGGCAATGATTCCCCACAGATCTCAATGGTATGATAATCCTGTCGGATTCTTCGCCACTCCACAAAGGAATAGTTAGAAATGTATTGTCGAACTAATGCTTCCTCACGCCAGAATATCTCGGCATCTTGCATTTCTTGCTTTCTATCCTTAGATAAACCAAATCGTTCATCACGGATTTTCCCATTGAAAGATGTCAATACATCGTAGCGCAGTAAATCACAGGCCACTTGGTCCTCTTTCAAGATGAAGAACTCATAAAGGAATGCTATTTGATCAGCATCATTTAATTTACGGTCTTGATTCCCTTTTTCTAACCATAGCTTGGTCATTTCTTCAAAATAGGCAAAGGCCGATCCTTCTTGGATTAAGCTTTCACTAATGTACCCAAAAACTGTGCGATACCGTTCACTATTATAGAACCGTTCAAACACATCTTCAAAATGTTTTAACATGCGTACATCATCATAAGGCAAGACATGGGTTTGTAATACTTCATAAGGTGCTTTCGGATTGGCAATATACTCGTACTCTGCCATGGAACGCACGCCAGAGCCTTTTAATAACTTTAAAAACCCAATCTGCAACGCATGAGGTTGCAAACTGAATAAATCATTAAAGGACTTCTCGAAAATAGATTTACTTTCATATGGCAAACCTACAATTAAGTCCATATGCACATGAGTACGCCCCGCCTTAATAATCGGAGGAATGACAGACTGAATACGGCCCCAATCATTGCGCCGATGAATGGCCTCCAAGGTCTTATCATGGGTACTTTGAACGCCTACCTCAATCTGTATTTGACCATGACGAGTAGAACTTAGAATATCTACTTCTTTTTCCGTCATTAAAATGGATTCCATTTCCAAGTGAAAGTTCGTCTGTCCCCCATGGTCACGCATCCACTCCATCAATGGAATATGATGATGAGTCGCACAGTTAAACGTACGATCCACAAACTTCACCTGTTTTACATTATGCTCGACGAACCAAGCTAACTCTTCGATTACCCGTTCTTGGGGAAAGAATCGTACAGTGTTGCGATTTCCAGATAAACAATACTGGCAACTAAAGGGACAACCACGAGAAGATTCATAATAGACAATTTTATTCCCTAAGGTAAGCATATCTTCCTCTGTGTACGGGAATGGTATGGTGCTTAGATCCTTCACCTCTACCGCCTCTTCAGACCCTTGAATGTTGCCTTGTTCTCTACCTAGGATACCAGGTATGACAGGATCAACAGGAGAGTGACCTGTACGAATTGCTTTCACAAAGGAAGTGAAAGCCTCCTCAGCTTCCCCTTGCACAATATAGTCAATATATGGGTGGTCTTCTAATAGTTCCCGCGCTGTATAACTCACCTCAGGCCCCCCTAAGATAATCTTAGTACTAGGGCGGACCGCTTTGATCATAGAACATAGATGCATTGTCATATCGACATTCCAGATATAACAAGCAAAGCCTATTACATCTGCATCTAACGTAGTGACATTGTTTAAGATATCTAAAATAGGCATATTAATAGTGTATTCCACTATCTCATATGCCTCGTCCTTCGTTCTTCCATAAGCCTGCAAATAACGCAACGCCAAAGAAGAATGTATATATTTTGAATTCAACGTTGAAATAATAACTTTCATTTGTACCTCACTCATCGAATGAACCTAGTTCATCGGCTATTATTTCATTATACCACAAAACACAAACCTCTCCCATAATTTAACTCTTAGAGCGACGCAGTTAGACATAGGAACAAGTAGTATTTTTTTGCAAAGTATGGTATACTTGACATGTAAAAAAGAAGAGCCATCAACGTGTAGCTGGCGTTAGGCTCATCTCAAAAAGTCAAAATTTGATTTCGCCTAACGTGTGAGGGCCGTAAAACCTCATTTAGTTAGGCGTTTTCATTAGCTATAAAAGCAACGAATAACTTCTACAATTAACATAGAAAATTGAATCAATAAAGATAATTTTTCATATGCAGTCATAGTATCACCTCCTCCCATAAAAGGAAGAGATGAGCCTAACAACACGTTAATGACTCTTCTAATCTCCATTATACTATAAAATTACTCAAAATGTTAATATTTATCAATATAGTTCCCTACCCAAGAGGAACGCAGTTAGGTGTAGCAGCCTTCGTGGCGGCCTTTACTGACAAAATGATACAAACACAGGAAGAGCACGGCGTGCTCCGAACAAACATTATGAAATACCGTTTGTGAGGAGTATGTCGTGCTCTAACTATCCCCTGAGGAACGCAGTTAGGTGTAGCAGCCTTTGTGGCGCCCTTACTGACAAAATGATACAAACACAGGAAGAGCACGGCGTGCTCCGAACAAACATTATGAAATACCGTTTGTAAGGAGTATGCCGTGCTCTTCCCTTTTTATCATATTCAATTAAGACCGCCACAAGGCTGCATAGCCTTACAAGCAACGACCAACGAGGCTGCATAGCCTAATTAGTGACGTTTAAAGCCTAGTTTTTCTATAATGATGAACAGCATAGGGATGATTGCCACTCCAAAGAATGTGGCTGTAATCATACCAAATACTACGGTCACACCCAAGGATGCACGGGCACCAGCACCAGCGCCACTTGCCAACATCAATGGCGAGCATCCAATGATGAATGCAAAGGACGTCATCAAGATAGGACGTAAACGAATCTTCGCTGCTTCAATAGCTGCGTCTACATAGTTCATACCTCTTTCATCAACACGAATCTTAGCATATTCAATGATTAAGATCGCATTCTTCGCTGCCAAGCCCACTAATGTAAGTAAGCCGATTTGGAAGTAAATATCCAAGGCAAAGAAATGTGTAGATTTCATCATGGCACCAATCATATTGAATAACCATGGACCAAGAACAGCACCAAAGATACCTGTTGGAACAGATAATAATACTGCAAATGGCACTTTCCAAGATTCATACAAGGCAGCCAACACAAGGAATACAAAGACAATACCGAATCCAAAGATAATCAACACTTGGGATCCCGCTTTGATTTCCTCACGAGTTTGTCCACCCCAATCATAGGTATATCCTTGTGGCAATGTATTTTTCGCCACTTCTTCTAAGGCTTTGATAGCATCACCAGAGCTAACACCTTGCTTAGTATTACCACCAATGCTCACTGCTGGGAAGTTGTTATATCGTGTTACCACAAAGGCAGATGTCGTTTTTTGCGGTGTAATATACGTATCAACTGGCACCATTTGACCTGCTGCATTACGAACAGTCAATAGATGATTCATACTAGGATCGGTACGGAACTGATTGTCCGCTTGTAACATAACTTTGTAGTTTTTACCAAACTTAGTAAAGTCATTTAACTGCATACCACCATAATATCCTTGTAAGGCTGTATAAATATCTGTCACAGCTACACCATCACGAGCCGCTCTATCACGATTCACATCAAAATTATAGGATGGTGTGGCCGTATTGAAAGTCGTATAAATACTAAGGAACTCAGGACGTTTTTGAGCTTCTCCTAAGAACTGTTGCACTACCGCATTCATTTGTTCTGTACTATGACCCGCTTTATTGATGAGGTACATGGAGAAACCACCCGTCTTACCAAGACCTGGGAGGGATGGTGGATTCAACGGAATAATCGTTCCTCGTGGATCTTTAGAACCATGCATGAAAGTATTTCGAATCTTTAAGCCAAGCTGTTGATCTGGTTGCGTTCTTTCACCCCAATCTGTTAAGGATGTAAAGATTACACCACCACTCGTTTGTGCTGCCCCAGCTAAGATATCAAAGCCAGGTACTGTGATGGTCCCATCAGAATCTTTATCTTCGTTCAAGAAATGACCTAAATCAGTTAATACATCTTTTGTACGACTAGAAGTCGCCCCTGGCGGCAAGGATACCGCAACCAGAAAATAGCCACTATCTTCAGCAGGTACGAATCCACTTGGCACCATACGCATCATACCAAAAGCTGCACCTAAGAAGATAGCCAATGCCAACCATGTGGCCCATAGACGATTGGACCAACGAGCTAAAAGAATACCATACTGATCGATTCTTCGATCCAAGAATCCATTAAACCACTCCAAGAAACGACCCACTATATTAGTAGTCTCTTTTGGCTTATGTGGTTTTAACATAATACCACACAATGCAGGCGTCAATGTCAATGCTACAAAGGCAGAAATAATAACAGAAATAGCTACTGTTAAAGCGAATTGTTTATACAATACCCCCGTTAAACCACCCATGAAGGCCACTGGAACGAATACGGAAATCAATACGAAAGCAATACCAACAACAGGGCCTTGTACTTTTTCCATGGCTGCTACGGTAGCCGCCTTTGGTTTCAACCCATTGTAGCGCATTTCATATTCTACAGCTTCGATTACGACGATCGCATCATCCACGACGAGACCGATCGCTAACACCATGGCTAGCAAAGTCAATGTATTAACAGTAAAGCCCATTACTTGGAACGCCGCAAAAGTACCAATCAAAGATACTGGCACTGCAATCATTGGAATCACTGTAGACTGCCATGTTTGCAAGAACAAGTACACAATAATCGCTACGAGAATCAAGGCTTCTTCAAAGGTTTTTACTACTTCTTTCATAGAAGCTTTTACAAATTTTGTATTATCTACAATAATCTTCGCTTGCATATCCGGTGGGAATGCTTCTTCTTGTTGGTGAATAACCTCTTTTACAGCATTGATTGTTTCTAATGTATTCGCATCATTCGTTAATGAAACAGCAAATACAGCTACTGGTTTATCATTGCCCGTTTCTTTTGAGAAGCTTGTAGGCTCTACAGAATAACTTTGTGCCCCTAATTCAACACGAGCTACATCTTTTAAATGCAATAAATTATTCTTTTTATCTTTTTTAATTACGATATTTTCAAATTCTGAAATTTCAGCCAAACGACCTTGTACTTTCACAGATGTGTTGAAAGCTTGATCTTTGTCAATTGGATCGGAACCTAACGCACCTGCTGCAGCCTGTTTGTTTTGACTGCGAATCGCATTGCTTACATCTGTTATGGTAACGCCATACTTAGACATTTTTGTAGGGTCTAGCCAAATGCGCATAGCATAGTCAGCACCGAACTCCTGCACTGTACCCACACCATTCACAGATTGGATGGCATCCATCATGTAGTTAGTGGCATAGTTTTTCAAGAAAGTTCTATCATAACTACCATTTGGCGATACCAAGGAGAATACCATGGCCATATCACCAGAAGATTTCGTAGTGGTCACGCCCACCGTTTGTACTTCGGATGGCAAGGATGCCAAGGCACGGGCTACACGGTTTTGTACGTTTACCGTATCCATATCGGCATCAGTTCCTTGCTCAAATTGAACTGTCAAGTTATAGGAACCATCCCCTGTACTCGTGGATTGCATATAATCCATATTTTGGACGCCAACGATTTGTTTTTCGATGACTGCCGCTACCGATTCGCTTACAACCTCAGCATTGGCCCCCATGTAGGCAGTACGTACCTGTACTTGCGGTGGAGAAATCTGTGGATATCTGTCGATCGGCAGTTTTGATAAGGAAATCAACCCTAGCAATGTAATGATAATAGAGATTACGATGGCAAAGATAGGGCGATTAATAAAGAATTTTGACACAATATCACCCTAATTACCTTTCTCAATATCTTCTTTGCTTAATAAAGTTGCTTTTACTTCTGCGCCATTTTTCGCTTTTGTTAAGCCATCTACAACGATTTCATCGCCTACTGTTAAACCTTTACCATCTTTGGAAGGACGAATGATGGTGTATTTACCACTGGTACCACTTGTTGTGACAGGCACTTGTTCTACTTTACCATCTCGGATGACCATCACAAATGTTTTATCCAATACTTGTAATAAAGCACGAGATGGCACTAAGATAGCGCCTTGAATAGTTTCACCGCTAGTAATAACGGATGCATACATATTTGGTAACAACATATGATTTGGATTTGGGAATGCTGCTTTTAAAATCAGCTGACCTGTACCGCTATCTAAGTTTTTGGCAGCTTCCACAATGCGACCTTTAATTGTGCTTACAATTTTGTGATTATCATCATAGGTACCATAGATTTCACCATTGGACAATTTCAATTCTACTTCGCCATCTACAGAACGATGTGCTTTTTTATATTCTAAGTACTCTGCTTCACTCATACTAAATTGTACATATACTGGATCGGTAGAGTTCAATGTGACAAGTGCTGTTTGTCCAGCTGTAACGAATGTACCTAAATCTACATCATCCATTTCCAATGTACCATCAAATGGCGCATATACAACCGTATCTTGTAAATTATTTTCCGCTAAGCGGATTTGTGCTTCCATAGCTTCTAAGGCTGCGCGATTTTGTGCAGCCACACTAGCTTGTGTATCCAGTGTTTGGCGGGCAATGGCATCTTCATTTGCTAATGTTTGATAGCGCTGTAAATCGACTTGAGAGTTTTGGTACGCTGCGCTAGATCGTGCTGCATTGGCTTGTGCACTAGCTAGGTTCGCTTCGTATTGACGTCCATCGAGACGATACAATGCTTGACCGGCTTTTACCGTGTCGCCCCCTTTTACATATTTTTCAACAACTCGACCGGATACATTCGCTCGAATCACAATAGAATTTTGTGCCAATACAGTACCATTGAAAGATTCTTGTACATTTGTATCAGTAGCTGTGATTTTATAGGAGTTAACCTCCGTTGGACCTTGCCCCGGAGCTTGTCCACCACAACCAGATACAAGTACAAGGGCTGCCAAGCTAGCTGCCACTAAACCATTATACGCTTGTTTTTTCATTCATTTCACCCTTATTTGTAATACCCTGTAATATAACTGAAATAACCTTTGGCATATATTTATAAATATCCTCATGATGATTGGAGCTTTCAAACACAATGCGTCGTACAGCACCTTGCAACATCATAATGATAATATCAACATCCACATAGCGAGCAATAGTTCCTTGCTCTTGTTGGTGTAGTAAATAGTGTTTAAGTAAGTCCCAATCTTTCTTGAACAAAGTTTTCAACGTTTCTTGTAGTTGCGGTATATATAAGAAGATTTATATGAAAGATTCTCCACTGAAAGCCGCATACAAATTTGATCGTACTTTAAAATACCTATCTAATACTTCTTCTACAGTAAGACTTTTATTGTTCACAATATTCTCATGCTGTCTGTAAAAATCTTCTGCCCCATGGACTAAAATGGTTTCTACAATTTCATGTTTAGAACGAAATTGTTCATACAACGTACGTTTACTGATAGTCAGTGCTTTTGCTAAATCATCCATGCGGAATGATATGCCTTGCTCTTCAATCATTATGGCCGCCGCTGCTAAAATTTTCTCTTTAACCGTAACCAATATAGCCCTCCTTTCATACTCTCTTTTATATCTATTAAAACTCAAAGTATACTACTCAGTACTACTCTTTAGTTTACTTAAAATAGGAACAAATGTCAAACTAAGAAACTCATCAATTCGATGATGTCTATATACCCCAAACTTTCATTTTTAGAAAGTTTAGGGTATGAATAACCCAAACTTTTATTTTTAAAGAGTTTAGGGTATGAATAACCTAAATTTGCAAGCAAAAAATGCCACGCCTTAGCGCAGCATTTCTTTGAAAGCAGATTAATTATCCCATACTTTAGGAATATAATACTCAGTAAATAGTTTTATCGCATAGTTATCTGTCAGACCCGCCACATAGTCCACAATATCTTGGTCTGTAATGGGATTGTCATGATGGATTTCATGGCGAATCGCCTCGGGATGTTCTTTATAGTACATAAATAAGTGTTTTACCACATAGTCACCTTTATTCCGATCTGGAATTAACGACGGTGCCCGATAGACACGTTCAAACATAAAACGACGGAAAATATTCATAGTTTCCACACCACGTTCTGACATAGAAATCACCGGTTGATCCATAGAGGATGTCACCATATCTGTGACCATGGCAGTAATCATTTTGGAATGGGTATCTCCGAAGACCTGTACCACTTCTTTCGGTAAATCATTCACCCTGAGCATATGTGCTCGCAACGCATCATCAAAATCATGACACAAATAGGCGATACGATCAGCAGTGCGTATAATCTGCCCTTCCAAGGTAAGAGGCATATGAGAGCCTGTATGCCCTAAAATACCATCACGAACAGCAGTTGTTAGGTTTAGACCTTGTCCATCCTTTTCTATACTTTCCACCATGCGCAAGCTTTGCTCATTATGATTGAAATGACCTACCATATCACGAAGGGCGTATTCCCCCACATGTCCAAATGGTGTATGTCCCACATCATGCCCCATAGCGATAGCCTCTGTCAAATCTTCATTCAACCGCAACGCCCGTGCAATGGTACGTCCAATCTGTCCCACTTCTAAGGTATGTGTCATACGAGTCCGATAATGGTCCCCTGGAGCAATATATACTTGTGTTTTATGTTTTAATCGACGGAAACATTTGCTATGTAAAATACGATCTCGATCTCGTTGAAAATCCGTCCGATATGGATCAGGCTCTTCCCTACGATCTCTTACAGATTCTCTACTTTTAGCCGCATAAGGACTTAACATAGTATATTCTCGTTCTTCTAGCATTTCACGAATACTCATATGACACCTCCTAGCTTAGCGTGTATCCATGACACGATTTTTTTGAATGATTTGCATCACCATACCAGCTGTTTCTTCGATAGATTTATTAGTTACATCAAGTACTGGACAATGCAACCGTCTCATCACAGTTTTTGCATAATTTAACTCTTCTTCAATACGGCTTACATTCGCATAATTAGCGTCCGCATGTAGTCCCATGGTACGAAGACGTTCTTCACGAATATTGTTCAATTTGAAAGGATCAATAATTAACCCCACAATCTTGCGCCCTGGAATTTGGAACAATTCTTCTGGTAACGGTACTTCTGGTACCAATGGTAAATTGGCTGCTTTTATTTTTTTATAGGCTAAGAACATAGATAATGGTGTCTTACTAGTACGAGAAATACCAATAATGACAATATCTGCTTTTTCAAAGCCTTTTGGATTTTTACCATCGTCGTATTTCACGGCAAATTCAATAGCCTCTACCTTTTTGAAATATTCTTGGTCTAGTTTATGAATCATACCAGGTGCTAATCTAGGCTCTGTATCTGTCATAGTTCCTACTGCATCCATAACAGGGCCCATAATATCTACGGCTTGCACACCCTGTGCTTTACAAGCTGTATCTAAATAAGACCGCAATGCTGGTGATACAATGGTATGACAGATCACATGTCCGCCGGTAGCAGCTTCTTTTACCACTTCATTTATTTGTAATTCATCATTAATATAGGGCACACGAACGATATCAATCGTTTCCTTATCATATTGACTTGCCGTAGCACGTGCCACTGATTCAGCTGTTTCTCCTAGGGAGTCAGAAATTGCATAAATAATTTTAGCCATAATTACTCCTATCGTTTTCCACAGTCCCAAAATAAACGGGTCACTGTGGTTTTAGAAATACGACCTACTACACGATATTCTTTACTTGTCTCTAATAATACCTTATCTACTACCGGTACGCAATCGATTTCAAAATCAATCATCCGTTCTACTGCTTCCACAACAGGCATATCGGGATATGCCACTACGACTTTACTAGTAGGTGTCATGATCATGGAAATAGGCATAGTATTTAAATCAGACCCACCAAGAGAGGCACGCAATAAATCTTTACGAGAAACCACGCCTTTTAATATACCATCATCACAGATTAAGATAGTTCCTACATCTTCTGTGAACATGGTAACAATTGTGTCATACACAGATGCTGTGGAACTGACTGCTACCACACTGGACATAACTTGTGCCACTGTGAAACTATTAATCTCAGCCGCTAAGGGATTATTTGCCACTTTACCAACATAGTAATACCCTACCTTTGGCCGTGCATCTAAAATACCCATCATTGTCAGTACCGTTAAATCTGATCGCAACGCTGACCTCGTTAAGTCCAATTTTGTAGCGATCGCTTTACCAGTGATAGGCCCTTCTTGTTGTACAATTTGTACAATCGATTCTTGTCGTTTTGAAAGATTCATATTATTACCTTTCTATGAAAAAGGAGGCTCCTTCCAGAGCCTCCTCATCTATTACCAATCTAAAGCTTCTGTATTTTGACGACCTTTGCCTGTCAAAGCATCTAACATAATGCGTTGTTCTAATTGTGCCACCATTTTTTTCGTAGACACCACAGCATCTGGATTTACAGAAATAGAATCAATACCATGTTTTACTAAGAACTCACAGAACTCTGGATACACACTTGGTGCTTGTCCACAGATGGATACTGTTTTGCCATCTTTGTGTGCTGTTTCAATTAAATGTTTAATAGCACGTTTTACAGCCAAGTTTCTTTCATCATAAATATGTTGTACAGTTTCATTATCACGATCACAGCCTAATACAAGCATCGTTAAGTCATTGGAACCGATAGAGTAACCATCTACATATTGATTGAATTGATCCGCCAAGATAATGTTCGCAGGGATTTCAGCCATCAACCATACTTTGAAGTCTGCATTACGTTGTAAGCCGTGTTCTGCCATAATACGAGTTACTTCTGCTGCTTCCTTCACAGTACGACAGAATGGAATCATAACTTGCAAGTTTTTAAAACCGAATTCATTGCGTACTTTTTTAATAGCTTCTAATTCTAACAAGAACGCTGGTGCATAGCGTTCATCATAGTAGCGAGAAGCGCCACGGAATCCAAGTAACGCGCTAGATTCTTCTGGCTCGTATTTATCACCACCATTTAAATCACGGTATTCGCTAGATTTGAAGTCACTCAAACGCAATACAACTTGTCGAGGGGCTAAGGCTGCACATACTTTACGCATACCTTCGGCTAATGTATCGATGGCAAAATCACGACGACCTGTTTCGATTAAATGCATTGGGTGTTCATGAATAAATGTAGTCCAAATGAATTCCTCACGCATCAAACCAATACCATCACAAGGTAATACACCATATTTTTCAGCCAAGTCTGGATCGCCTAAGTTCATGTAGATTTTAGTGGCTGTAATCGGTGTTGGCTCTACATAGCGAGCTTCTGCTGCCGGTTCTACTTTTTTGGTAGCCTCTTCTAAAATTCCATCATAGACAATACCATTGGTAGCATCTACAGTAATCATTTGACCATCAGAAATGGTTTTCGTTGCCTCTTCACTACGAGATTTGGTACCTACAATACATGGAATACCCAACTCACGGCTTACGATAGACGCATGACAAGTCATACCACCAGCATCTGTGACAATAGCTTTAGCTTTTTTCATCGCCGGTACCCAGTCAGGAGCAGTCATAGTAGTAACAAGGATTTCTCCTTCTTTAAAATCATCGATATCTTCTGGATTTTCGATGACATGGGCACGACCTGCTGCTTTACCAGGGCTCGCAGGAAGACCTTTTACAACAATCTTACGTTCTGTTGTAGTCGCTTCCACTACAGTTTCTTCTTTTTCTTTCTTTTGAGAGAATACAGTTTCTGGACGGGCTTGTAAAATCCATACTTTTCCATCGCGCTCATCGATGCCCCATTCCATATCCATATAGCAACCATAATGTTTTTCAATTGCTTTTGCATAAGTTGCTAATTCGATAACTTGTTCGTCTGTGATAACTTGTTGACGAGCTTGGTCTTCAGGAATTTGAATTTCAACGCAATCCCCTTCTGGTTTACGTACTAATGCAAGATTTTTATCGTTAATCATACGATCTGTAATTTGCATCGTCCCTTTATCTACAGTGAAATTATCTGGTGTTACTGTACCTTGCACTACATACTCACCAAGACCCCAAGATCCTTCGATAATAATGGATTTGTCATCACCATTCATAATATTCACAGAGAACATAACGCCTGCAGCTTTGGAGTATACCATCATTTGGATGGCTGCTGACAAGGCTACTGTCATATGATCGAAACCTTGTTTTACACGATAGTAGGTAGCACGGTCAGTAAAAGTAGATGCATAGCATTCTTTTACTTTAGCAATAATCATATCTGCGCCACGAACATTTAAGTACGTATCTTGTTGACCTGCAAAACTAGCATCTGGCAAGTCCTCTGCAGTGGCACTAGATCGTACCGCTACAAATGGATTTTCTTCCCCTACTTTACGTGCTAACTCTTCATAGCCTTCACGAATAGCCTCAGCTAATGGAGCTGGCATTTCCTCATCCATAATCATTTGACGCACTTCTGCAGTCACCTTACGTAACAAAGCAGAGTTTTCCACATCATGTAACTCTTCTAGTTTAGCTTTAATTCGATCTACTAAACCAGTTTCTTCCATGAAATAACGATAGCCATGGGCTGTTGTAGCATATCCATAAGGAACAGGTACATTCGTAGAAGAAGTCATTTCTCCTAAAGAAGAAGACTTACCACCAACAATATCCACATCCTCACGATGCAATTCATCAAACCAAAGAACATATGCAGTATCACGACTCATGATTATCCCTCCATCACAAATAGTATTCATAATTTAATTTTATAGTACAACACATATAATAAATAGTCAAGCATTATTCTATATGTATACCTAATTTAGTTAGCAAATTAACGCCATTTTTGAAATATAGAGGAATATATATTGCTATACTAAGCCTAATCTTTTTAAAATATCTCTAAGTATTATAAATGCCATCATAAAGTATACAGAAATGACGATATAAAGATGTAGAACTAATAAAAAAGCACCCTATACGGGTGCTATCAATAAATTGACTAGGTGGGAGTCGAACCACACGCTTATCCACAGAGGAACGCAGTTAGATGTAGTAGCCTTGTGGCGGTCCATTACTAACTTAATTATACAAATGCAAGAAGAGCACGGTGTGCCCCCGAACAAACATTATGAAATACCGTTTGAGAGGGGGTATACCGTGCTCTTCCCTTTGCACTATTTAGTTAAAAACGCCACAGGCTACATAGACTAACAAGAGACGATTTTAATGAATTTCCGTTTTCCAACTTGCAATACCATACCGTCTTTCAATAGAATATGTTCTTCATTACACTTTTCACCATCAATTTTAAAGGCTCCAGCTTTAATAGATCGTCTTGCTTCTCCATTACTTGCTGTTAAGCCTGCATCAGATAATAACTGTGGTACAAACACAGGTTCTTCTGTGATTGCCACTTTATATTCTGGAATATCTGTTGGCATCGCATGTTTTTGGAACACACGCACAAACTCATCTTGTCCAAAATTAGCAGCTTCTTCTCCATGATATAGACGAACGATAGTATGAGCCAATTTCATTTTTACATCTCTAGGATGGGCTGCACCAGACTCTAAATCCTTACTAAGTTGTTCTTGTTCTTCAATGCTCATGTCTGTTACCAACATAAAGTAACGCATCATCAACTCATCTGGAATAGACATCGCTTTACCATACATTTCAGATGGAGCTTCACTAATACCAATGTAGTTGCCAAGGGATTTACTCATTTTTTGAACTCCATCAAGGCCTTCTAAAATTGGCATTGTAATAATGGTTTGCTCGGGCATCCCCTCTTCACCTTGTAAATGGCGTCCCATTAACAGGTTAAATGTTTGGTCAGTACCACCAAATTCCACATCAGCTTTCAAAGCGATAGAATCGTAACCTTGCATCAATGGATACATGAACTCATGAATACTAATAGGACGACCTTCTGTATATCGTTTGTGGAAATCATCTCGCTCCAACATACGAGCTACTGTATATTTGGAGGCTAACTTCAATACATCCGCAAAATCCAATTTACTTAACCATTCACTATTGAAACGAACTTCTGTTTTTTCAGGGTCTAAGACTTTAAAAATTTGCTCTTGGTATGTTTTCGCATTAGTAATCACTTGTTCTTCTGTCAACGGTGGACGAGTTACGCTTTTGCCAGTTGGATCACCAATACGAGCTGTAAAGTCACCAATTAAAATGATAACTTTATGTCCAAAATCTTGGAATAATTTAAGCTTACGCAAAACAACAGTATGGCCCAAATGAATATCTGGAGCTGTTGGATCTAATCCTAATTTGACAATCAATGGCGTATTCGTTGCCACGGATTTTTCTAATTTCTTTTTAAATTCATCTTCTGGTAAAAGATCAGCTACCCCATGGGAAATGAGGCGAAACTGTTCTGCTGCACTAATCATGATTATCTCCTATGTTACTGTGAATTTTTAGATGATCTAGGAGCAACAACTGGCTCCTTCCCTTTATTACTTTTAGATTTAGATGGGCTTTCATCATTGGATGTTGTACTAGTATCCTCCTCTACATCTCCATCTTTTTTATCTTTTTTGTCTTTCTCATCTTTTTTCTTATCTGTAGCTGGGTTTGTATTGCCTGCATAAGCCTCAGGACCTACCCCCTCTGGCACTGTAAAGTTAGATGCTGGAGTATCTGCTAAAGCTGCTTGCATGTATTGTCTCCAGATGATAGCTGGTGTTTGACCACCTGTGGTACCATGTAAAGTTTCAGATCCACTATCATCACCCATCCAAACCACTGTCACTAAATCAGGCGTATAACCTGCAAACCAAGCATCTTTTTCTTCATCGGTAGTACCAGTTTTACCTGCTACTGGACGACCAAAATAAGCATTACCACCTGTACCAAATTTAATTACAGATTCAAGCATATTTGTCATCATATATGCATATTTTGGCTCTACAACACGAGTTTCCTCAACAGAACCTTCCTCTACAATATTACCATTACGATCTATAATTTTCGTAATAGCTACAGGCTTAACTTTCACACCGTTATTGGCAAGCACCCCGTAGGCTACCGCCATATCCATAGGTGTCACACCTTTTGTCAAACCACCTAATGCAACAGCTAAGTTATCATCACCATGTTTATCTAATGTAGAAATCCCCATTTTCTCAGCTAGGTCCAACACATTTGACATACCCACCTTATCTGCTGCTAATACAGCTACTACGTTATTAGAGTGAGCTACTGCATTACGCATTGTCATAGCGCCTGAATGTCTACGAGAATAGTTTTGAGGCTTCCAGCCATTAAATTCAGATGGTTTATCTACATATACTGTACCTGGAGTATCTCCATTTTTCAAAGCTGCCAGATATACAAATGGCTTAAAGGCTGAGCCAGGTTGACGTACCGCCATAGTTGTACGATTAAAGGAATCTGTACCACGTCCACCCACCATAGCTACGATATGACCATTATGAGGATTAATAGAAATCAATGCCCCTTGTGGCTGCTGTAAGCCATTTTCATCCGTATAATAATTTGGTAAGTTTTCCATAGCCTGTTCAGCAGCCCTTTGTGCCTTCATATCAATGGTAGTATAAATTTTCATACCTTCTTTATAAATTGCATTATCACCATATCGTTCCGATACTTCATTAATAACATAATCTACAAAGTAACTCATTCTGCCATATCCATTGGAAGATTTTGGTTTATCTAACAAGTGTAAGTCCGCATTTTTGGCTTCTTCTGCTTGATCAGCTGATAGATAATCATATTTCACCATCTGTCCCAATACAACAGCCTGACGTGCTTTAGCTGCTTTTAGATTATTAAATGGAGAATAATAATTTGGACTTTGTGGTAAGCCCGCTAAAATTGCCATCTGCGCTAATGACAGGTCCTGCACATCTTTATCAAAATATACATGAGACGCTGTTTGTACGCCATATGCACCTTGACCAAAATAAATTTGGTTCATGTACATTTCTAAAATTTCTTGTTTTGTATAGTGTTGTTCAATACGCAATGCCAATAAAGCTTCCATAATCTTACGTTTAAAGGTACGATCCTGTGTTAAGAAAGCATTTCGTGCTAACTGTTGTGTAATCGTAGATCCACCTTCTGCAACACCGTCATGAACAATATTTACCCATACAGCGCGTAAGATACCAATAGGATCGATACCATGATGGCTATAGAAACGATTATCTTCTGTAGCAATAAAAGCATTCTGAAGGTTTTTTGGAACTTCTGACAACTTCACAGGTAATCGATTTTCTTCTGAATGGACTGTAGTAATTAAATCACCATTCGCATCATATATTTGTGAAGATGCTGCTGGTTTTACATTAGCCACGTCCGGTAAAGAAGACATAGTGGCACCTAAAAATCCACAACCTGCACCTGCTACAATCAATATAAATAAGATAAAGAAAATCCAAAAAGAACGTTTCCAAGATGATTTTTTCTTTATCAGTTTCTTTTGCACTACCCGTCTCCTAGGAGGAATGGGTCTTGATGAACTAGGATTCATATGTCACCTCTCTAAAGCTCATTATTTCCTATAGAACTCCCTTAATTATACTCTATTGCAGATTTTTGCACAAATTAGAATTCCATAAAGGATTCATTTATAGGATTACAGTCGTCGCTCCTGCACCACCTTCATCTAAACTAGCTAGGTCATAACTTTTAATACCTGGCAAGGTCCTTAAATAATCATGAACTCCAGACCGTAAAGCTCCCGTTCCTTTACCATGAACAATACGCACCGAATTTAATCCAGCTAGTATAGCTTGGTCAATGAATCTTCCTACTTCTACAATAGCTTCATCCACAGTTCTACCAATAATATTTAACTCAGTAGAAGCTTGTTGTTGACGAATGACCGCCATACCAGATCGTTTCCGCTGACGATTGGACATAGGTACAGGATTTTCTTTACGCAATAAGGCACTGGCTTCCTCACGAGTGGCTGCTAATAAATCCTTTTCTTTCACAGTCACTGTCAGTCCATTCATGTCAACTTGAATCCGTTTTCCTTGAATAGCCAATATAGTGCCTAAAGATTGTAAGTTATCTAGGAACACAACATCGCCCACTTTTACCTTAGTCACATCTAAAGGATCTCGTTTTTCAATAGTCCCTGTTGGAACAGCTACATTGGATACGCCTTTTCTAGCTTTAGATATAGCATCCTGACGTTTTTGCTTGTCCGTTTCATTAAAAGAACCTTTTAACTCTTTAATGATTTGTTCACTTTCAATACGAACAGATCGTTTCATATTTTGCGCTTCTTCTCGAGCTTTTTCTAAGATGACCTTTTTCTTATCTTGTAATGCTTTTTTATCACGCATCACTTGGGTACGCATACGGCGCACTTCTTCTTGTTCTTTTTTCAAAGCTCGTTCCCGTTCTTGCGTTTTTCTAAGCTCTTGATTTAAATCACGAAGCATATCTTCCATAGCACTACGTCCATTCAGTTCCCATTGTTTGCGAGCTAAGTCCACCACATCTTGCGGTAATCCTAAGCGTGCTGCAATGCTAAGTGCATGTGAACTACCTGCTACACCAATATGTAATCTGTAGGTTGGTCGCAATGTACGTTCATCGAACTCTACATGAGCATTTTCAATACCTTCCGTTTGATACGCATAGGTTTTGAGCTCATTATAGTGAGTGCTCACCATCATGAGTGCTCCTTTTTTACGGAAGTATTCAATGATTGCAATCCCTAAGGCACTTCCTTCTTCTGGATCCGTACCAGAACCTAATTCATCTAGTAATACTAAATCATTTGGTCCTACCTTTTTCAGTATCCGTATTACTTGCGACATATGGGCAGAGAATGTACTCAAGCTGGCTTCAATACTTTGTTCATCTCCAATATCTGCATAGATATGGTGAAAGATTGGTAAAGTAGATCCGCTGTCAGCTGGAATACATAATCCACTTTGGTTCATTAACGCCAACAATCCCAATGTTTTTAGAGACACTGTTTTACCACCTGTATTGGAACCTGTAATCAACAAAATACGATACTTCGTCCCTAAAGTGATGGTAGTAGGAACTACCACATTCGGAGCTAGCATAGGATGACGCGCTTGTAGTAAGTTCACTTCTCGACCTTGACTAATGATGGCACGGACGGCTTTCATCCGTATGGCTAATTCTGCTTTTCCATAGACAAATTCTACATGGGATACACGTTTACATGCATCTAATAATGTATCTGCATGAGCTCGTACCAACTCTGTTAATTCTTTGTAAATACGAAGTACCTCTTGTTCTTCTGCCAAGGTAGCTTCTTGTAATTCATTATTTAAGTCTACCAATCGCATAGGCTCAATATATAAAGTGGCACCTGTAGCAGATCTATCATGAATAAGACCAGGAAATGCTCCTCGATATTCTTGTTTTACAGGAATCACGTAACGATTATTACGCATAGTAACGATAGCTTCTTGAAAGTATTTTTGATTATCCTTATCCTGTAATATTCGCTGTAGATCATTTTTAATAGCATTCTTTGTACGACTCATGGTCATTCGCAACTGTTGTAGTTTAGGTGTAGCGCCATCCAGTAACACACCATAGGCATCAAAAGTTCGTTCAAAGCGCTTGGTCAGCTTATCATGACTTGGCAAATCCTGTACCCACAAAGATAATAATGGGTAGAGCAAATACTTTTCTTTAAAAAAACGATGCATCCGATTATATGCCAAGATAGTAGTATGCAAGTCCCAAAGCTCTTCACGAGTCAAAATAATTTCTTTACGACTTTTCGTACAAGTTGTACGAATATCTTTCGTGCCACTGATGGGTTGCTCCACTTCTTGCTCTAAGGAGCGCATAGCTTCCACGGTTTCATCTAGGGCATCTTCAATTTTTTGACGGTTGTGCATAGGTTGCAAATTCAGTGCATATTCTTTAGCTATGGCAGAGGAACACACATCTGCCAGCTTTTGCCGTATATGTTGAAAGTCTAAGACTTGTTCACTATTCATTATGATTCCCCTAATATTCCTTTAAAAAAGTGTCCCCTTGTGATATGAGTAGCTCCTTCTTTGCTCGGTGGTTTCACAGTCCCCTCTAGTAATTGATGATACATACTCACCTCGTTAGCAATCCATTTAGGACTTCGTTGTCTTCCATCAATAACCAATCGTTGTAACCCAGAACGTCGTAAGTCATCGATATAGCTTTTCATATCTAACTCACGGCTATTCATAATATGGGTACGACAGAATGGATCTGTATAAATTGGAAATAGTTCACCCTTTCTATCCTGCAAAGCATAGTCTTGTTTCGTACACACCAAAGGACAACCTCGTTTATAACCTGTACCGGCAAAACTGCTGATAGGACAATACTCAGAAATCATCAATTCTACACGGCCTTGCACAATAGCTCCAATAGGCATAATATTTTTACTTGCCATCGTATTCATTTGATGCAAGGTAGCCTCTAAGGACACATTGACAGTACTAAATCCTAAGTCATTCAGTATACCTAAGGTGTGAGAATTAAAGGTTTGCAATCCTGTATCACCTTCCACCACACCTGTATATCCCAGTTGATGTAATACTTCCAAAGCCCCCAAGAAATGCACTCGAATCCCATCTGGATTGGCTTCTACCATATGGGTTAGCATATCCCTAAAGGCTATACTTTCATTATCCTTAATCACCCTTGGGGTACTAAATATAATTTCTTTGTTAGCCTCACGACACATTTGTACAGCTTCTTCATATACAGGATATGCTACTGGGATTCTGTGTAATGGATCGCCAAACACAATACGGTCTACTGGCGTCATAATTGCCTGCTGCAGACCTTCTAAGGAATCCACTAAGATTTCTAATTGTTTTGTATTAGATTCTAGGGTATGCACCTGTGTAAATCCTAACACCTGTCCTACTGTTTTTGTCATATCTCCTAATAATTCCATTCCTGTGGGCAAGTTCGCTTTACGTGCTTCCCATGATGCCACGTATTGTTCTATTAGCAATTCTTCCATAGCCTCCACAGCATTTCTACGAAGACTATTTAAGACACTGCTAGGCCACATGAAAGAACCTTCTGGAACCGTCACATGATCTAACTCAAATAGAGTATTCCCTAAACGACCTAATTGTTCCGTAATTTTCTCCACAGAAGTAGATTTGTTATTAGCCATTTGTAATACATATTCATCTGTGACTGTTACCGTTTGACCAGAATCTAACATCATCGTCAATGACACAGTACTACCTTCTTCACCATGTAAGAACATATAGGATTTGTATTTACGAGTAAAATCTTTTAACCCCCGTTGTTTGGTGTATCCACCTTGGCTGGCACGATAGACCTTGCCTGCACTAATAGTTTCTGCAAGTGGAATGCGATATATATTACGATCAAAAGTCATATCCGCCGTCACCGTAATGTAGTGCACATCTCCCGTATGGGCGATAACTTTCAGTAAGTCGCCTTCTGCTACAGCCTCCTTAGTGCGCAAGACCAGCATACGGCCTTTTACCTGACCTTCTCCCAAGTATTTTCCTAAATGATTAGGCGCACTGATAGTCATCATAGACTTGGAACCATTATTTTCTAAATAAGCCGTAGAGAACCCACGATTAAACCCTTCTTCTAAGCGAGTAAAATCTGCCTCTGTGGCTTGTCCAGATCTATCGATGATAGTCCGATACGTACCGATGACTTCATGCACATAGGATACCTTTTTCATGCGTCCTTCTACTTTGAATGAAGCTACGCCTGCTTCGATGAGCTCTTTCATATACGCACTATAGTTTAAGTCCTTAGGGCTCATGATATAGGTCTCTTTATCATGAGTAATTTGTTCACCATCTAAAGTAACCAATTGGTATGGCAAGCGACATGGTTGGGCACAAGACCCACGGTTGCCACTACGTCCACCAATGAAACTACTCATCAAACATTGTCCAGAGTAGGAGATACAAAGCGCTCCATGAATAAACACTTCAATTTCAGCCTTCGCATGTTCACAGATATGGCGAATTTCATCTAGGCTCAGCTCCCTAGATAGAACCACTCGTGTAAATCCTAAGCGTTCTAGAAATTGTACAGTCTCCAAATTAGTAGCCGTCATTTGTGTACTACCATGTAGCTCTAAGGTAGGCGCTACTTGACGCGCTATTCTTGCAACACCAAGATCTTGCACAATAATACCGTCTACACCAATGCGTTCTAGTTCCCGTAGATGCTCTGCTAAGGCTTTACTTTCACGGTCACCTACCAAGATATTCACCGTTACATAGATACCCACCTGTAATATATGAGCTAATCGCAAAGCCTCTCGCAACTCATCATAGTCAAAATTTCCCGCATGAGATCGCGCATTAAAGACCTTACCGCCTAAATAAATGGCATCAGCCCCTGCTTCAAGGGCGGCCATAAAGTTTTCCATTGTCCCTGCTGGGGCTAATAATTCCATCACAACTCCTTATAATAAATCGGTCATCCCATAAGAGAGATGACCGATTGTTACATCCCGTAGGATTTACGTATTATCGTAAAGTGCAACCTTTGTCTGCTAATGTTGCTAACATCGCTTGGATTCTATCTTCAATATCAGCATCTACTAATGTACCTTCATGAGAACGGAACGACAAGGTATACGCCAAGCTACGATATCCTTCTTGGATATGTTCCCCTTCGTATACGTCAAAGATACGAACACTCTCAAGATATTCGCCGCCTTCTTGTTTCATCACTTCTAACACATCAATAGCTTGCACATCTTTTGGTGCTACAATCGCTAAGTCACGACTAGTACCAGGGAATTTAGAAATTGCTGTGAAAGAAATTCCTTTGCGGTTCACTTGTAACAATGCTTCTAAATCCATTTCAAATAAATATGCTTTACCACTAATGTCATAATGACTTGCTACTTGTGGATGTAATTCACCAAAGCGTACAATTTCAACACCCTCTACGGAGATACTAGCACTCACACCTAGATGTAAATAATATTCTTTACTACGGCTAATTGCATAATTTTCAACACCAAGATTAGCGAGTACAGATTCAATAATACCTTTTAAATCATAGAAATCTACGTTTCTAGCCTGTACATTCCATTCTTGGCGATTCCATTTTCCTAGGATAACCCCTGCTGCCATCATCCGTTCGTTTGGTAATTCTGTAAGCGGCAATGCCTTAGGTTCGTACACAGTAGCCACTTCAAAAACGGCTAAATCTAAATTCTTTTGAGCTACATTGCGTTTTGCTGTTTCTAAGACGCTAGGTACTAAAGTAGTACGCATCACCGGAAACTCTTCGGAAATTGGGTTTAGAATAGGAATCGCTTGATGTCTGCTATCTGTTTCAGGAATTAACAAATCTTGCAAACTATCTTTATGCATGAAACTAAAAGTAATAATTTCATCTAAACCCGATTCAGCCAAAGCATGTTTCACATCGTGTACTAAGGCATGCATAGGAGATACTGTACCCGTTTGGATTCGTGCCAATGGCGTAGTAGGTACAATATTATCATAATTATGAATGCGTGCTACTTCTTCCGCAATATCCGGCATGCCTGTTACATCATCACGCCAAGATGGGATAGTAGCCACCAATGTCTTACCATCAACTTTCACGCCGAAGGATAAGGTAGTTAAAATACTAACCATCTCTTCTTCTGCAATATTCGTACCCAAGTACGCATTCACAGCTTCACTTGTGAAAGATACTGTACGTACTTCTTTCGCAGTTGGATATACATCGATTACACCTTTTGCTACCGTAGCACCTGGTGTAATCTCCAATAACAATTGTGCTGCTCGATCTAAAGCTAGTGGTGTCACTTCGCTGTTCACACCACGTTCAAAACGGCCAGATGCTTCAGAGCGTAAACCTAATGCACGAGAAGTACGACGAATGGATGCTCCATTAAATACAGCAGCTTCCAATACAACCGTTGTTGTTTCATTGGATACTTCACTATCAGCACCACCCATCACACCAGCTACCCCTACAGGACGGTCAGCATCAGCGATAACAAGCATAGTATCTGCTAATGTGCGATCATTGCTGTCTAAGGTTTGAATTACTTCTCCCTCTGTAGCCTTACGAGCTACTAAACTATGTCCATGAAGATGATCATAGTCGTAAGCATGCATTGGTTGACCTAATTCTAACATCACATAATTTGTTACGTCCACCACATTATTGATAGGACGAATACCGCAATTACGCAAACGATTTTGTAACCATAATGGAGATTTTTGAACTGTTACATTTTCGATTAAACGTCCCATGAAACGAGAGCATAGCTCTGTATCCTCAATGGAGATACTCAAACGACCCTCAATGGATGGTCCCTCTTCTTGTACGGTTACAGCTGGGAATGTAGCCTCTGTTTTATCTAATACGGCAAACTCACGGCTTAAACCAACCATGGAGAAACAATCTGCACGGTTTGGTGTTAATTCAAATTCGTAGACTACGTCATTAAGACCTAGCACTTCTTTTACATCTTGGCCAATAGCTGTGCCTTCCGGGAAGATATAAATACCAGTAGCTTCTTCTGGCAATACAACATCTGTAGATAAGCCAAATTCTGCTACAGAACAGAACATGCCTTCTGATGTTTGCCCACGAAGTTTACCTTTTTTAATTTCTGTACCATCTGCTAAACGAGATTTATGGTATGCCACAGGAACGATTTGTCCCACTGCCACATTGGTTGCGGCTGTTACGATTTGTTTCGTCACAGGCTCCCCTTCTTCTGTTAGGCATTCCACCTGACATACTTGTAATTTATCTGCATCAGGATGTTTTGTAATTTCTACAATTTTCCCTGTGTATATCTTTTTAATACCTGTATCACAGTTGATGACTTCTTCTACTGGAATCCCTGCTTGTGTTAAAGCATCTGCAAACTCTTGAGGATTTTCGCCGATATTCACAGATACATAGTCTTTCATCCATTGTAAACTAGCTTTCACGATAACCTCCTAGAATTGCGTTAAGAAACGTTTATCATTTTCATAGAATAAACGTAAATCATTAATACCATATTTCAACATTGCAATACGTTCTACACCCATGCCGAAGGCAAAACCTTGCACTTCATTAGGATCGTAACCATTCAATTTCAATACGTTTGGATGTACCATACCACAACCAAGAATTTCTAACCAACCTGTATGAGAACATACACGGCATCCTTCACCGTGGCACATGCAACAAGAAATATCTACTTCTGCGCTTGGTTCTGTGAAAGGAAAGAAACTTGTACGGAAACGTACAGCTGTATCTTCACCAAACATTTTTTTCAAGAACAATTCCAATGTACCTTTCAAGTCAGAGAAAGTAATATTCTTATCAATAACAAGCCCTTCTACTTGATGGAACACTGGAGAATGTGTAGCATCATAGTCCCAACGATACACTTTTCCCGGTGCAATCATACGGATAGGTGCATTTTTTTCACTACGTTGTAAGGTTCTAGCTTGCACTGGAGATGTATGAGTTCGAAGTAATACGGAATCTGTAATATAGAAAGAATCCTGCATATCACGTGCTGGGTGATCTGCAGCTAAATTCAAGCATTCAAAGTTAAAATAGTCTGATTCAATTTCAGGACCTTCTTCTACAGCATAACCCATGGACACAAAGAATTGTTCAATTTCTTCATTGATTTGTGTCAGTGGATGTAAATGACCTTTATGAACAGGACGGCCTGGTAAGGTAATATCAATGGTTTCTTGTTCTATTTTAGCCGCCAGCACAGCAGATTCCATGCGTTGCTGTACTGCTTCTAATGCTTCTTCCAAAGCCACACGCACTGTATTTACCAAGGCCCCCATAGTAGGACGCTCTTCTGGAGATAATTTACCCAATCCTTTTAATAAGGAGGTAACTTCTCCCTTTTTACCTAAATAGGTAACACGAATATCTTGTAATTTCTGCAAGTTCGCAGCCCCTTGAATTCGGGCGATTGCTTTCTCTTGCAATGCTTGCAATTGTTCTTTCATTGATTCCTATCCTCCAACTATTCTTCATCTAACAACGACCATGGTAATTCTGGTAATACCAAATCGTCAAGAACCATAAAAGTTCCACTTCCCATATAGACAAGTTCTCCCATATCATTATACAAACGACATGTTGTAACCATCGTACTTTGACCTTTGTGTTCCACATTGGATACACCGCGGATTCTTGCATTTTTCGGCAATGATTTCACAAAATTACCATTAATTTGTGCCGTTGTCACTTGCTTTCCTAGTGTAATACAAGCCAATCCCATGAGATAATCTGATAAACTCAAATGTACCCCACCATACACATCGCCTCGCGGATTACTGTGCAATTGTTCTTCACTGTGAAAGTCTAGTTCCACATGTCCTGGTGACACATTCTTAAGTGTCACATGATGTAGCACCTCAAAAGGATGTGAACTTGTATGCTCTTGAAAGTATTCTAATAATGTTCTATGTTCCATATAGCTAACCTTTCTAAGCTTATCTTTTTATTATAGAGGAAAGTCTACCTCATTATCAATAGATAGCTTAGAAATCCTTGATTAAATCTAATAACCCTTGTTCATCCATCACAGGGATACCCAATTGTTCTGCTTTCGTTAGTTTACTACCTGCATCATCACCGGCAATGACCAAAGTAGTTTTTTTACTGACAGAACCTGTTACCTTCGCTCCATGAGCTTCTAGGATTGCCCCTGCTTCAGAACGTCCCATGGAAGTAAGCTTACCAGTCAATACAATGATCTGTCCTTCCAGTTCATTGCCCACGGCTTCTTGCACTTCCTCTTCTAACCGTACTCCCGCATGACGTAACCCTTCAATCAGTTGGCGATTTCGTTCATTTCCAAAATATTCTACCAAACTTTTCGCCATGGTAGGTCCTATTTCATCAATATTAGTCAACTCATCTATGGTGGCATTCATTAAGCTATCAATGGAAGTAAAGTATTTCGCAATGGTTTGCCCTGCTTTTGCACCAATTAAACGTATACCCAGTCCAAATAAAACTCGACCTAAGCCGCGTTGTTTAGAATCGTCAATCGCTTTTAGTAAATTTTGGGCCGACTTTTTGCCCATTCGCTCTAAGGATGTAATATCCTCTTCCTTCAAATGATACAAGTCCACTACCGTTTCAATACGATGATTTGTCACTAGCGCTTCTACAATACTAGGACCTAATCCATCAATGTTCATGGCATCACGGGATGCAAAGTGAATGATACCTTCCTTCTCTACCGCTGGGCAATGTTCATTACTACAATAAATAGCCACTTCTCCTTCACGGCGCACCGTAGGAGATTCACACACCGGGCAAGCATTGGGCATTTCATAAGGCACAGAATTCGATTTTCGTTTATCTACTACCACAGAAATTACCTCTGGAATGATTTCTGCAGCTTTATGAATACGTACCGTATCACCAATACGAATGTCTTTTTCTTTAATAAAATCTTCATTGTGCAAAGTTGCCCGTGATACATTCGTACCAGATACGAACACAGATTCTAATTCTGCCGTTGGCGTCAACACCCCTGTGCGTCCTACATTGATTGTAATATCCTTCACAATCGTTTCCACTTCTTCTGGTGGATACTTGAAGGCCGTCGCCCATTTGGGGTCCTTCGCTGTGGTCCCCAATGTCTCTTGGTCTTCAAAGTCATTCACTTTGATAACCATTCCATCCGTATCATATGGCAAATTGTGACGTTCTACATCCCAGTAATGAATGTGTTCTATCACCTCTACGATGGAACTACACAATTTATAATGAGGATTCACATGAAATTTAAAAGCTTCGAGTTGCTCTAATAATTCCTGTTGTGTATGTATGTTAGATCCTTCTGATGAACCAATCGCATAGGCAAAAAAGTCTAAATTTCGACTCGCCGTAATGGCTGGATCTTGTTGGCGCAACGATCCTGCTGCGGCATTACGAGGATTTACAAATGTTTGTAAGCCAGCTTCCTCTCGTTCTTCATTGATTCGTTTGAACTCCTTATGCGGCATATAGGCTTCTCCACGAATTTCAATGAAAGGAGGCGCATTGTCAATTATTAGTGGAATAGACTGAATGGTTTTTACATTAGCTGTTACATCTTCCCCTACACGACCATCACCACGTGTGACCGCACGTACAAAGAGACCATTTTCATAATGTAAGTTAACCGCTAAGCCATCAATCTTTAATTCCACTACATATTGCGGCGCGTGACCCAACTCTTTTTCACAACGCACCCCAAATTGTTCTACTTCAGCATCATTAAACACATTGCTCAAGCTGAGCATTCGTTGTCCATGTACTACTTTTTTAAAGCTTCCTTCCACTTTGGCTCCCACACGTTGTGTAGGAGAGGTCGGCACAATATACTCTGGATGTGCTGTTTCTAACTCTACTAATTTTCGATATAATACATCATAGTCATAGTCAGAAATAATGGGAGCATCTTTCACATAATATAAATACGCATGATGGGCTAATTCTTTTTGTAATTGTTGAATGTCTTCTTGAATACTCATTGTATGATTTCCTTATTTTTTTCGTATAGGAGCGAACTTAGCCATAATTTGTCGCAATCCCTGTGTAGGGAACTCAATTTTTAATTTTACATTGGCCCCTTCACCAACTACATCCACTACAGTTCCTTCACCCCATTTAGCATGGATAGCAGTATCTCCCACAGTCCAATCTACTACTTGTGGATTTCGAATCATAGGTTTTGTAACAGGTCGATTCGCTACAGATTGATGAAATGGTACATTTCGTTGTAATTCTTCCTTCACAGTTCGTTTTGTCCGTACTTCTTCCATGAGTTCGCTAGGAATTTCTTTCAAAAAACGAGATGGTAAATACCCTGTAGTTTTACCAAATACAGTCCGTGTAGTGGCATTAGATACATATAGCTCTTCTTCGGCTCTCGTAATCCCTACGTAGGCAATACGGCGTTCTTCTTCTACTTCCTCAGGATTCATCAAGGTACGACTATGCGGAAATAATCCTTCTTCTAAACCAGCTAAGAATACCACGGGGAACTCTAGTCCCTTTGCAGCATGCAAAGTCATTAACGTCACTTTGGACTCTTCTTGTTCAAAGGAATCTACATCATTCACCAATGCTACTTGCTCAAGAAAGTCTTGTAAAGTACCTTCTGGATTTGTATCCATAAACTCTTTGGCTACCGATACCAATTCACCAATATTTTCTAACCGAGCTTGGTCTTGTGGGTCTGTACTATTCTCTAGTTCCACTACATATCCAGTCCGATCTAATACGGCCTCAATAATACCTTGTACGGAAAGCTCTGTAGCCTCGTTGACTAAGGTAAAAATTAAACCCATAAAATCTTCTAACTTTTCTTTCGTTTTACCTTTTATAGTAGGAATTTGGTCCAATTGACTCAATGTCATAAATAGTGAATTATTCGTTTCTCTTGCAAAATCCTGTAATTTACCGACTGTAGTTAATCCAATACTACGTTTTGGCACATTAATAATGCGTTGCAAGCAGATATCATCAAAGGGATTGATTAAAATACGCAAGTACGCCAAAATATCTTTGATTTCTTTACGATCGTAGAACTTAGTACCCCCCACCATAGTGTAAGGAATACCGCGTTTGATCATAGATTCCTCAAGTACACGCGATTGGGCATTCGTGCGATATAAAATAGCCATCTCTCCATAACTACGATTATGAATTTCCTTTTGTTTTTTGATGGTATCTCCTATGAAAGTTCCTTCTTCTTGTTCAGATTGAGCTTCAAAATGACGAATTTTGGCACCTTCACCTTTATCTGTCCACAGTACTTTTTCAGGGCGCCCCTCATTGTAATCAATGACCGCATTAGCCGCCTCTAAAATTGTTTTCGTAGACCGGTAGTTTTGCTCTAATTTAATAAGCTTTGCCTTAGGATAATCTTTTTCAAAGTCCAAGATATTTTGAATATCAGCACCACGCCAAGCATAGATACTTTGATCCACATCACCTACCACGCATAAATTATTCCATTTAGAAGCTAATAAAGATGCTAATGTATACTGTGCATGGTTTGTATCTTGATACTCATCGATCATAATATAACGGAAACGATGACTATACTTTTCTAGTACGGCTGGATTTTCTTGTAATAATTTAACCGCTACTATCAATAAATCATCAAAATCTAAAGCATTATTTTTTCGCAATTCGGCTTCATAATAATCGTACACCTTAGACACTTGTTGTGAATAAAAGTCACGAGCTTCACTGCGGAAATCCTTAGCTAATTTCATTCTATTTTTTGCATCGCTAATCTGTGATTGCATAGCCCCTACAGGGTAATATTTATCATCTAAATTTAGTGCTTTAATTGCTTGTTTAATAACTGCTTGAGAATCACTAGAATCGTAGATGGAAAAGTTTTTACTATATCCCATGAAGGAATCTAGTTCAAAGCGTAAAAATTTAGCACAAAAAGAATGGAATGTACTAAGCCAAATACGGTGTGCTGTATCCCCTACTAAGGTTTCCACACGTTCTTTCATTTCTTTTGCTGCTTTATTGGTAAATGTGATGGCTAAAATTTCATAGGGGCTTACCCCTTGTGTCAACAAATAGGCGATACGATATGTTAACACTCGTGTTTTACCTGATCCAGCACCAGCCAATATAAGAAGAGGCCCTTCAGTTGCGTATACTGCCTCTTGTTGCTCTTTATTTAAACCGTCAAATATCATAATACCTCTCTTGCATATAACAAGGGTGCGCTGTGTTTCACTACAACGCACCCCCTATTATAGATTAGCCTTTCATAGCACCCACAATTGGTGGTACTACTTGTTTTTTACGGGATAATGTATGTTCTAAATATACTTCATTGTCCACAGGTTGTGCATTAAATGCGGCTGCTACCACATCATTCGCATCTCCAACAAAGATTAAGTTTGTTGCTTCTGTTAAGATATTTGTAATCATCAGGTAAGAAGCGCTGTAATTATTGGCACTACGCAATGTTTCCATAGCTTTTAACAAGCATGCTTTACGACCCAAAATATCTGTAGTATCCATTACTTGAATTTGGCCAATACTGATGATTTTGCCATTTGCTTCAAATTCTTTTAAATCTGTACGCACGATTTTTTCATCGGAATAATCAGATACATCAGAACCGGCTTTCAATAATTCCATACCATATTCTTCTAAGTTAACACCAGCAATAGTTGCTAATTTTTTAGCCGTTTCTTTATCTTTTTCAGTGCAAGTAGGAGAACGGAATAATACTGTGTCAGAAATAATGGCAGATAGCATTAAGCCAGCAATATTTTTAGGAATCTCTTGGCCATATTGCCAGTATAAATTAGCAAGAATTGTACAAGTACATCCTACAGTTTCATAATGAATAAAAATAGGATTGTCTGTTACCAACCCACCAATACGATGATGATCGATATTTTCGATTAATTCTGCTTCTTCGATATCGTCAATAATTTGTACTTTTTCATTGTGGTCCACAAGAACAACTTTTGTTTTTTGCTTTGGAGCTTCTACATTAGAACGAATGATACCTAAGTATGTACCATTGTCTACTACAGGATATCCACCGATGTGGGAATTAGCTTTGAAGTCACGTAATTTCGTTTCTTTGCTAATCACTTGGCAAGAAGTTTTTGTGCAAATCTCACCAGCTGTTACATTCACATTGCCACCCATAGCACCTTCTAAAGCATCAATTAAGCGTTGTGCCGTAATCGTACCCACATAAGTAGTACCATTTTCTACCACTGGAATGCGGTTCATTTCATATTGTTTACGCCATGCTAACACATCTTGTAACGTTGCTTTTGCATCGACTGCTGGAATTGTTTCTAGTACATCTTCTACTGTTACAGCAAAAGAAGTTACAATTTCTGGATGTTCAAAGCCAAAATACTTTAACGCAAAAGATGTTTCTTTATTAGCTTGACCCGCACAAATTGGTTGTGCTGGAAAGCCCATTTGATTTTTTAAATTTGCATAGGAAATAGCAGAACAAATAGAATCTGTATCTGGACTCTTATGTCCTGTTACTAAAATTGTATCTCTTAACATAATGTCACCTCTTATAATCACCACTTGAGTTATTTATTAATGTTTCTTTATTATACCATAATTAGGTATAAAATGCATACAAAAAAGACCTCGTAAACAACAGTTTACAAGGCCTTCTCATTCGTTTCTATTACGCATTTTTAGAAACTACTTGTTCTCCTTTGTAAGAACCACATGTTGGGCAAACGCGATGCGGCATCATTGGTTCGTGACATTGTGGACAAGCTACATAACCAGGTACTTCTAATTTCCAGTTAGCACGACGACGATCTCGACGGCATTTGGAAAGTCTACGCTTTGGTACTGCCATTATCTGCACCTCCTTAACATAATCACTAGGTATTAATCATCATTTTCTTCCTTCAGCAATGTTCTTAGCACTGCTAATCGAGGATCTACCACAAAGGATTCACAAGAGCATGGTGAAACATTTTGATTAGCTCCACACTGAACACACAATCCTTTGCAATCATCCTGACATAACACTTGAGAGGGCTCATTGATGATTAATGTTTCCCGAATGGTCTCCGTTAGATCGATTTCTTCCCCATCGAAAGAAATCACATCACCGTCTCCACTGTTGGAATGTGTAACACCAAAAGTCTCTTCAAATGGAACAGTATGGGTATAATTAGTATCGGTTAAGCATCTTGAGCACTCATATTGTCCATTTGTTGTTATGGTACCATTCACCACATAATGTTGACCATCATAACGAAGCTCACCACTAATGGTTATATCATGACGGCTCCAAGGAAAAGCAGATACGTCACCAAGATCATCACCTGATGTCGTACATAGAAAAGGGACTACCCGTCCAATCTGTTCTTTTGCTTGCTCTACTTGCAGTTTCATAATTTTACCTCGACTATACTATTATAGCTACCTATACTATCTTTGTCAAATACTAGCCCTATATGTTGTTGAGTATTCAGAAAACTCATACAAGACTTAGCAATTAACTCTCATGTGAAAAAGAGCTCTCCTATAGGAGAGCCCTTATGTATGTGGATTAATTTATCAAAAAATTAATTACATTTCTTCGAATTGGTCTTTACCAACCCCACAAACTGGGCAAAGGTAATCAGCTGGTTGATCTTCGAATTTAACGCCTTCAACAGCTTCGTCATAAACCCAACCGCATACTACGCAAACGTATTTTTTATCCATTGTGTGCACCACCTTTCGTACTATAAGATTTGTCTCAGATACTTTATCTATAATCAGTATACCACTACAATCGAAAACTTTCAATATATTCTCAATCATTTTCTATGTTATTTTTAGATACCTATTTGCAAACTATGCATAATAGGGACATATTATATCATGATATCTACATTTAGCAAATCTACATCTATTACCATCGACGGCTCGCACCGCCACCACCGGAAGATCCACCGCCGAATCCACCGAAACCTCCACCGCCTGAACGGCCAGAGCCACCACCTCGACTAGAAGCCAATACCCATAATAAAGATTGTGTAATAGCGCCACCAAATACAGTGAAGTCCAAAATGAGTAATAAGAGAATACCTCCACCTATAAGCAACATTTGAAAAGGCGTTAATTCCTCTACATTTTGTGTTTCATAGGTACGACTTCCATCAATGGTGATACCGTACTCTTTAGCCGCTTCACCTACTAAGATAGCATAGGTATTTACTACTCCTTTACTTATTTGACCTTGTTTAAAATACGGTATGGCATAGTCATCTAAAATTTGGCCCGCTTTGGCATCATTGATTGCACCTTCTAAACCATAGCCAACTTCAATACGCATTTGTTTATCTTTAAGGGCTATCAAGAAAAGAATACCATTATTTTTATCCTTTTCACCGATGCCCCAAGAACGAAACACCTTGTTTGCATACTCTGTTACATCCTCACCATCTAAAGTAGGGATGATCAGAACCGCGATTTGAGCCTTTGTCTTTTGCTGTAACTCAACCCCCATACGATTCATCTTCTGAACATCTTCTTTAGTCAAGGTCCGTGTTTGATCCAAAATATACCCATTTTTTTGTGGACTCGGTACATCTAAGGCAAAAGCAGATAGGTTACCCAAAAATAAGACTATTGTTACAAATAAAGCACTGAGAATAGTAGTCCATGTATATTTTTTTCTCATCCTACCTCCTCATGAAAATACCCTTTTATATCGCACTATAACTTAATTCCTTGCAACGATACATAGTCATTGTAAGAACATATGTTAAAAGGATTAAAATTGCACTTTCGGTGCACTTTGCGCCCCTTGGTCTGCTTCAAAATATGGTTTCACCTGAAAGCCCATAGGACTAGCGATGATGGATGTAGGTAAGGTACGAATCTTCATATTATAGGCTTGTACACTGCCATTATAATCCTTACGTGCTACTGCAATACGATTTTCTGTACCTGCTAATTCATCTTGTAAAGCTCTGAAATTAGCATCTGCTTTTAAGTTCGGATAGTTTTCTACTACCACTAACAAACGACTTAGGGCGCTACTTAATTCTTGGTTCGCTTTCGCCGTTTCTTCTACTGTTTTGGCACCACCTAATTTTGCCCGTGCATCTGCTACTGCTTGAATTGTTTCTTTCTCATGGGTCGCATAACCTTTTACAGTATTCACTAAATTCGGAATTAAATCAGATCGACGTTGCAACTGCGTTTGCACTTGTGCCCATTGCCCATTGACTTGTTCTTCCGTTTGTACTAATCCATTGTAGGAACTAAATATCCAAATCAGAAGTACACCTACAATACCTAAACCAATTAACCATGACTTTTTCATAAGTCCTCCTTTACACTATAATTCTTATATACCTAATTTGCCATAATATACATGAGCTTTATAGATAACTTTTTTAAGCCTAATAAACTCATATACAAGCATATCACTATTTTACATTCATTAAAATACACATATGTATTGGGATCATTTTAATATCATATATGCACCATGTGCCACATATCTCTTAGTGATAAGCTTAGTTATATTATACATTGTTTTTATCATCTTTTACAGCAACTATATTTTTTCATTCTATTAAGCTATAATGAAAGCATGTTGAAAGCTCCAGTGATTTAAATAAATGAATCACTATTCTATATAGGAGGAATTATGAAAACTAGTTTAACAGAATTATTAGGCATTCAATATCCTATTATTCAAGGTGCTATGGCTTGGACATCTGAGCACACCCTTGCGGCCGCAGTAGCCAATGCTGGTGCTACTGGTGTTATCGCTACAGGCGGTCGTGACACAGAATGGGTTCGCCAAGAAATCCGTCAATGCAAATCCTTAACTGACAAACCATTCGGTGTAAACTTAATGTTAATGGCACCTAACTTAGATGATATCTTAGCCGTTATCGTAGAAGAGAAACCTGCTTTTGTTACCTTAGGCGCGGGCAATCCTGTTCCTTTCATCGAACCATTACACGCAGCAGATATCAAAGTAATTCCTGTGGTTCCGAATGTAAAATTGGCTAAACGTGTAGCAGCTGCAGGGGCCGATGCCATCATCATTGAAGGTCAAGAAGCAGGCGGTCATATTGGTACACAAACAACGATGGCCTTGCTAGAAAATGTTGTGCCAGAAGTTGATATCCCTGTGATTATCGCTGGCGGTATTGTAGATGGTCGTGGACTCGCTGCTGGTCTTACTATGGGTGCAGCTGGCGTTCAAATGGGCTCTCGTTTCATCTTAGCGGAAGAATGTAAAATGCATCAAAACTGTAAAGAAGCTATTATCAACGCTACAGATACTGACTCCACTGTGACAGGTCTTACTTTCAATCACGGAGTACGTGGTCTTAAAAGTGAATTTACAGCTCGTTATTTAGAAGCTGAATACAGTTGTGCCCCTAAAAGTGAATTGACAGCTATGGCAATCGGTACAAATAAAAAAGCTGCCGTTGATGGAGATACTGTAAACGGCGTTGTTCAAGTTGGTCAAGGTCTGAACCGCTTAACACAAGTAGAGCCTGCGAAAGCCATTGTAAAATCTGTTATCGCAGAAGCAAAAGAAGCGATTAAAAAAGCACAACAGTTTATCTAAACCATACATATATCTTCTACTAGTATCATTTATACCATTTACATCCCCTTGGCTTAGTACCTTAACCCAAGGGGATTCATTAAATAACACTATCGTATACAAAATAATATAGGAGGTTTCTATGTTACCATTTAAAGGAAAATACCCAAAATTAGATCCAAAAAGTCACGCTATGCCAGGTGCTGAGCTTGCTGGCGATGTAGAACTAAAAGAATATGCCTCTGTATGGCAAAATGTATCTGCTCGCGGAGATGTCAATAAAATTATAGTAGGCCGCTACTCCAATGTACAAGACAATTCTGTACTTCACGTAGACGATGACCACGCTTGTATCCTTGGTGACTTTGTAACCATTGGTCATAGCGCTATCATCCACGCCTCTACCCTAGAGGATCACGTATTAGTGGGTATGGGGGCTATCGTTCTTAGCCGTTGTCACATCGGCCGTGGCTCCATCATCGGTGCAGGTGCACTCGTGCTAGAAGGAACTGAAATTCCTCCCTACTCCTTAGTCGTAGGTAGCCCTGCCAAAGTCATCCGTACAGATGAAAAAATGATTGAAAAAATCCACAACCAAGCTGTGAAATACAAAACACTGTGGACTAAAGAATATGGATTTTTACCAGATGCTGATGGTGAAGTGTGGGATCCTAGCCAAACTATTGTATAAAATAATTCAATGAATTTTTATAAAAAGAGCTGTATAGTATTCCCTATACAGCTCTTTTAGTTCACTCTTTATCTCGTAATCGTGCATACCTATTGTCTTATAGTAGAAAATAAGTTGCTCGACGTATCCTTATCTTTTCTAAAAAATCTATTATAATTATTTGACTCTCATACATATTTAATGTGAATATCAGTCAATGTAAAGCGGATATTTGACATTACAATTCAAATATCCGCTATTTTATAATATTAATTTAGCTAGCTCATATTATTCCATATACAACACTACATCTCCCTGTTGCAAGGACGCTTGTATATCAATAATCCGTTGATTACTACTACCCCTAAATGCTAATCCTGGATCTCGTAAATCATCCACGAATTTCCCATCCACTAAGATATGGCACCGATCTAACAATTGTCGTTTATTAGGGCAATCCAATATTTCTTCATAGGTATATCCCGAATAGACCCAAATTGGTTTCTGCGGTGCCACCTCTAATACTCTATCCACTAAGGGTACCAATCCGTCAATATTTTGAAACGGTTCTCCCCCTAGTAAGGTCAATCCACTGCATGCAGGCGCACTGACATAGGAAAGTAATCTCTCTGCATCTGATTCGGTCCACTCTTGGCCAGCAGAAAAGTCTTGATACTCTTCGTTAAAGCAATTATAACAACCATGAGTGCAGCCAGTAACGAATAAAGATGTACGAATACCTTCACCATTAGCAATATCATATTGTCTAAGCTGTCCATAGCGCATTGTACATCCTTCTTTCATCATCTTATTAAATATGCATTACTCGATCTTTAATTTCTTTAGTACGGCCTTCATTCCAGAAATTTTCCCCTAAATAACCGCAGGTTCTACGAATGACCGTTAAAGTATCACGATTCGTATTGTGACAACGAGGGCATTCCCATTGTACTTGATCATTAACGATAATCTCTCCATCAAAACCACATTCATGGCAATAGTCTGATTTCGTATTAAATTCTGCATAGGAAATAGTGTCGTAAATATACTGCATCATCGTCAACAAAGCTGGTATATTATTATTCATATTAGGAATTTCTGCATAGGAAATGCATCCCCCAGTAGATAACCGTTGAAACTCTGACTCAAAGGCAAATTTATCAAACACATTGATTTCTTCACGTACATTCACATGATAACTATTGGTGTAGTATCCTTTATCTGTAATATCCGGAATCTCGCCAAACCGAGCTCTATCAATGGAGGAGAATCGGTTGGTTAAACTTTCAGCTGGTGTACCATATAAAGCAAAACCAATATTATGAGCTTTTCTCCAAGCTTCTGTAGCTTCATGCAATCGTTCCATTACTTTTCTAGCAAACTCATGGCCCTTTTCCGATGTATTGGAATCTCCTACAATTAGCTTGGTCGCCTCATATAAACCGATATATCCCAAAGAAATCGTCGCATATCCACCTTCTAATAATGGTCGAATCGGAGCCCCTTTAGGAAGGCGTGCAATGGCTCCATATTGCCAATGAATAGGAGATACATCACTGGTCACATCTTTCAATAGTTCATAGCGGAACAACAATGCTTTTTCAGCTAATTCTAAGCGTTTTTCCAAAATCTCAAAAAAAGCATCTTCCTTACCTTGTGCTAAAATACCAATTTGAGGTAAGTTAAGACTTACCACACCTATATTAAAACGACCATTAAATACATACTCACCTTGCTCATTTTTCCAAGGAGATAAGAAAGAACGACATCCCATAGGAGCAAATACATTACCTTCATAGATTTCTTTCATCTTTTTCGCAGAAATATAGTCAGGATACATGCGTTTCGCCGTACATTGAGCAGCCAGTTCCGTCAAATAATAATATTCACTATTAGGATGTACATTATGTTCATCCAACACATAAATCAACTTAGGGAAGGCTGGTGTAATATATACATCTGCCTCATTTTTGATGCCCTGTATACGTTGCTTTAGAATTTCTTCATCAATTAAAGCAGCTTCTTTTGCTAGTTCACTGTTCGGATCGAAGTGCATAAATAATGTTACAAAAGGCGCCTGTCCATTCGTAGTCATTAAGGTGTTAATTTGATATTGGATAGTTTGAATCCCATCTTTTACCTCTTTTTTCGTCCGTTGCCAAGCAATTTCCTCTGCCTTTTCTACATCTGGAGCCATACCATACACTTCGACCTGCTCTTGTAATGTTAACTCTAAATATTTATCATAGGATTTTCTTACATAAGGCGCCAAAATACGATCAATCCCATTAATGCTTTGACCTCCATATTGGCCAGATGCAACCTGTGCAATAATTTGTGTAGTTACCGTACATGCTACCTGAAAGGATTTAGGCGTATCAATGCGTTTTCCATTGATAACCGTACCATTCGTCAACATATCTTCTAAATTTACTAAACAGCAATTAAACATAGGTTGAATGATATAGTCCATATCATGAAAATGGATAGCACCACTGTCATGAGCTTGCACAATATCCGTGGGAATCAATTTTCTACGAGCAATGTCTTTACTCACTTCTCCAGCAATTAAATCACGTTGTGTGGATACAATAGAAGCATCTTTATTGGAGTTTTCATCAAGAACTGCTACATTTGATTTATTCAATAAACCAAATACATCTTTATCTGTGGTATTCTCTACACGCTTGAAAGCTTGTACTGCTTTATAATTTTCATAAGCTCGAGCCGTTGCAGGATTATTATTTTCCAGGAGTTTATAATACACTTGATCTTCAATAGCATAGATTGTAATATTGCGTCCCATTTTTTCTGCATAAGACTCAATTTCATTAGCAATTTGCAAAGCCAATCCAGGCGTATATACACCTGTACTACTATGCATAGCTTTTTCTATAGCAATGATAATTTTTTCTTTATCAAAATCAGCAATAGTACCATCTCTTTTTATCACATGTATCATAATACAGCCTCCTATATACTAATTACACCGCACATAACAAACTATACAGTGTATTAGATTTAGTATGAATCATACAAATAATGCATAAGCAAAAAAATTAACATATGCGGTGCACATTTAAATCAAAATATGGACATATAAAAAGAGCAATTTCTGCTCTATCCATTCTGTATCTACACATGTAGAAAATTCGTACTGCTTTTTTAGTGTCTAGTCATTTCATAAGCACTGAAACAATTAATCTTTTTTCAAATGCTAAGTAACCTGTCTAACAATCAAATATATAACTTTGTAGATTACCACTATTTTGTACCCTTTATGGATATCACTAGATTCAGTTTACAACATATTGTAGTTTATTTCAATAAAAACCACTATATCATGTATATCAATTAGATATAGTAAACTTGTAAAAATAGGGGAATCCTCTACTTTTACACATTTATATTCATATTTTCTTACCTGAATTGCCTAGGTAAAAGACTTTTAAATAATGAGTAATTGATATGGGAGGTCAGTTGACATCCTTACACAACAAAAGCGACCAAATCCAAAAGGATTTGATCGCTATTCTACTTAGATAACTAGAATTTAATTTTCGTAGCAATCCAAGCAGATAGAATTGCTTTTACAATATCACCAATGATAAATGGATAGAACAAAATTCCTAAGGCTTTTTGTAATCCATCAGCAGTGAATGGTATATTTGCAACAGACATGAAGTACGGCACTGCCGCTACATAAGTAATCACAATACTCACTAGTGTAGCTACTACAGCATATCTAAGAAAACTTTTTTCTGTTCCCTTTAAGCAACTAACTGCAGTATAGGCAATAGGCCAAATCAAAATAAACCCACCTGTAGGACCTAGTATTTTTCCCATACCACCAGTAAATCCAGTAAATACAGGTAATCCAACTGCTCCTAATAATACATAGACTAATAAAGTCAAAAATGCCTGCTTTGGTGGCAATATCAAACCAATCAAACATAATGCAATGGTAATTAAGGAAATCATTCCCACACCCATGGGGTTCGGAACCGATAATTGTGCCATTACACAGGCTAATGCCACTAACAAAGCCATTTTTGTCAAATCTCTAGTCTGTAACATTCATTAACTCCTCTTCATAAATCCATTTGCAGTGTGCACGCCCACCATGAGTTCCAACTAGTTCGCACTCACCAATTTGCGTATGCTTATCTGAATGGATTATAAGCTTTTCTACAGAAATAACATCTCCACCATAAAATGGTGCAGAAAACGTAATATCTAATTGAAGTAACATTGCTTCATCTAACACATGATGTGCCATATGTGATAAAACCATTAATTCTGGTACTACTGGTACCTCTTCCCGATAGATGGAATTATCATCTTGAATAGCCTCAACAAACTCAAGTATGGATTCAGGTGTAAACACGAATTTTGTTCTTGTTCTATCTTTTAATTCACCTGTCCAAACCCTTGGCATTTCCCCCAATGAAACTTCATCATGGTGGCTCCTTTCGGAGTCAAACCGTTCTAACATCGTGGACACTAAAGTGCCTTTTGAATTACAAACAGTCACTATATGTTCTTGCTTTCTTGGGGTATAGTTAATTTGTAACTGTGGTGATCTTGTAGTTCGTTTATATTGTACATTACGTACAATCACGGTATTAGGAATTTCCCTTACACTTGTCAAGCCCTTACATAGTGTATGCATAGTGCCTCCTCCCCATGATATGGGTATACTGGATCTTACAAGCTTACATGATTCTTACATTCTGTTACACCTTTATTATAATTAATCAAGTTCAATATAGTCAACCTATTTTTCAAATTATTTGTTAACATATACTGATTAACTGTTCACATTTATCACATAAATAAATTAAAAGGACTGCAATACAAAGTAAACTACTATGTATTACAGTCCTAATATATTATCTACTATTTTTCAACAGATATCACTCTTTTCAATTAGAAAGAATAACCTACACCTGCATGCAAGCCTTTTACATCTGTTTTGTTTTGATTCATACTGTATTTATCATATTGATAATATACATTTAAATCAACATCTGGACGCAATCCATAAGAAGCGCCTAATTGATAGGTTCCTTTGATATCATTTCCAAAACCGATTTTAGCAAAACCTTCAATTTTATCAGCTAATTGAGTATGTCCAATTACACCTGCTTGGTATCCAAAACCACTTTGTTTAGGTCCCATATCTACGTATGTACCAGCACCGTAGACGTTCACATTAGGATGTACTGCATAAGCACCTGCCAATTGATGATCTTTGATATCTGCGCCTGTACGACGAACTTTATTAAAAGAATATTGTGCAGCTAATGTATCAGATAGCCCTTGTTGTGCTGACACACCAAAACCATCTTTACGTTTTGTATCTTGTGCTGTTTTTTTAGACAAAGAATACTCTGCGGCTACTTTTGTTTCGCCTACATTAATAGTAGTTACAGGCACAGCAGCTGCAAATGCAGAGGCACTAAATGCGGCTAATACCGCTGTGGCTACTAAAACTTTTTTCATAATATCCTCCTTATATGAGAATTTTATCGTTTCATGAAAGCTGGTACTTCTGGAGAGTTACCTGTAGCTCCAAATGGGCTTTTACGAGCAAAGCCATTAGTAGAACCTTGGTCACCAAAACCTGTAGCAACAACAGTGATAAACACTTTGTCCCCTACGTTTTCATCAATAACAGAACCGAAGATAATATTTGCTTCTGGGTCCGCTGCTTCAGAAATAATTTCTGCTGCTTCATTGATTTCAAATAAGCTTAACTCTTCACTACCAGTAATATTTAACAAGATTCCTTTTGCACCGTCAATGGAAGTTTCCAATAATGGGCTATTGATTGCTTGTTTAGCAGCATCTACAGCACGGTTTTCACCTTCACCTACACCGATACCCATCAATGCTTCACCTTGGTTTGTCATGATAGTTTTTACGTCAGCAAAGTCAAGGTTGATTAAACCTGGTTTTGTAATTAAGTCAGAAATACCTTTGATACCTTGACGCAATACTTCATCAGCTGTTAAGAAAGCATCTTTTAAGGAAGTTTTACGGTCAATAATACCCAATAAACGGTCATTTGGAATTGTAATAATTGTATCAACTTTACCAGTTAATGCTTCAATACCACGTTCAGCTTGTTCTTTACGTTTTTTACCTTCAAAGCCAAATGGTTTTGTTACAACACCTACTGTCAATGCGCCAGCTTCACGTGCACATTCTGCTACTACTGGAGCTGCACCAGTACCAGTGCCACCACCCATACCAGCAGTTACGAATACCATATCAGCACCTTGCAATGCTTTTAAAATATCTTCACGACTTTCTTCTGCAGCTTCACGGCCTACTTCTGGGTTAGCGCCCGCACCAAGACCTTTAGTAGCTTTTTCACCAATTTGAATGCGAACAGGTACATTTGTACCATCTAAGGCTTGTGTTTCAGTATTAGCTACTAAGAAATCAACATTTTCCAAGTCGCTACCGATCATGCGAGATACGGCATTTCCACCGCCGCCACCAACACCAATTACTTTAATTTTTGCGAACTCTGACATCGAATGATCCTCCTCTTTACTAGAGATATATTTCATATATTGTTACTATGACATTATATTACTAGTCTATCTTATCATTATAATTTGCTTTTATTTTACAATATATTTTATATTTTTTCAATGAAAGTCAAGAAATGACTTTATTTTTTTCTATGTATGTAGTCGTTTTGTTAATAATAATCTACGTATAGCTGCCGTATTTTGAAACAGTCGCAACCCAAATGAAATCAATGCTACGTAGTATAAGTCTATACCCACTGCATTTCCTAAGAATACTAAGACCGCAGCTAGTAAGGAATTAGAAAAGAACCCCGTAATAAAAATAGATAATTGAAAAGTTCTTTCAATAGCTGCTCTAGTGCCGCCAAAAACAGAGTCTAATGCTGCTAATAGGGCGACAGAAGTATATTTTGCATACGATACAGGCACATCAAAAGGGCTTATGATTCCAATAGCAACCCCTAAGACTAAGCCCCCTAGAATCCATACATATACCATCATTGTCCTCCCTTCACTTTGATGTAATTTTGTTTCATTGTTCCATCATAAGCAGGGACTGTTATATGAGCTTCATCTTGAATTTTTACTTCAATCCCCCAATATTTGAGAGACTCCACCACTCCACCGCGCATGGTCAAAGAGGAGTGTAATGTTTTAGTATCACCAATAGCTTTTATAATAAAAGGAGGAGCAAAAATCTTTCCATTCACGGTAATCGTAGGACCAGAACAACGTATTTCTGATGTTCCTATTAGCCGTTGATCATTAATAGAGATTGCCTCTGCACCAGCTGCTCTTAGTTCATTTACAATACGCAACATATCTTCATCATGAATTAAATATAAATTTGGGTTTTCTCCATCTTTTACGGGAGTCTTACTATCCGTTATCGTTAAGACAACTCCGGGTCCTTCTACATCGACTAAGGAAGCCCTAAGAGATAATACTCTATTTTCTTCTTTAATTCCCTCTAAACTTCCTTCTTCTTTCATAGTAGCAATTTGCTTTCTTAGACCTGCTCGTTCTTCTTGAAGTGAATTAATCTTTAAGGCTAATTCTCCACTTCTTTGCAAGTTTACATTGCCTTCCGCAATGGTTTGTGTCATTTTGTACTGCGTAACAAGCATAACTCCTACAATCATACTCACTGCAGCTATGGCTATTCGCCCTTGTTTCAACTTTATGCTCCTTTATTGTGTTTTAATAAAAGGGGTTTTAATATTAACATCAATATATTCAGCATTGACATGGCGCTGCGCAATATCTACTAGCATATCTGTCGTTATTTTTGCTTTTTCTTCTAAATTGTTTTGATCACCAATATGAATTGGCAACCCATCAACTGTATAGGCAATGATTTTTTCAGCATCCCCTACATTAATTTCACCAATTTGTTTGCGCTTATCCTCAGTGAATGCTTCCATATATGCAATAGCTACTCGAATACCCGTTGCTTCTATAGTATCACCTAATAATGCATTTCCTAAACGAACGCCTGAAATAATAGGAACTGTGGTATCTGGAATAGTAGGGCTACTAGCAATAACCATCCCCTGTCTATCCAATGCTACAAATCCAAATTGTGATGGTACTACAACTACGGCTTTACGAGCTTTTATATCAACTTGCAATGTCAACGGTAAGGCATAGGACACATGCGCAGTATCTACCCTCATATCTTTTTGCAATCGTTCTTCTAATGCACCTGTTCGTACGCGCAAAATATTGACTGGATATCCTAAATCACCAATAGCTACCACATCTTCCGAAGTTAATTGTTCTGTTCCATTAACCTGAATTTGCCCAATAGGTAATGGTAATGTAAAAATACCAATTAAAATGAATGCTCCTACTACAATTTTCCAAATTGCTGGTTTGGATCTTCGTGTCGGTTTTTGTTTTCGTCTACGTCGTACACGTTTAGGCCCTTCAGGTGTATCTATAGTGACAACTTCCCAAGGATTATCTTCCTCTTCTATAGGATGGATTGGTCTTTCACTAGTTGGATGTTCCCTATATGGAGGCACTCTTTGTCCCCTCTGTTCTTGAAATCCATTTACATTCATAGCTACTCCTAAAATTTATGCAATCCAGCTGAATGAAGAATTTGTTCGCACAATTCAGGAAATTCAATTCCTATAGCTTTTGCTGCTTTAGGTACTAAAGATGTAGCCGTCATACCCGGTACTGTATTATATTCCAGTACAAACATGTCATCTGTGCTGTTCATCATAATATCCACACGAATAACACCGGCGCATTGCATTTGTTGATATACAGCTTCGCCAATGCGTTGCATAGTAGCAGCTTGTTCTTTTGTAATTGGTGCTGGCACTAAATAGTCAGTAGCACCAGTTGTGTATTTAGAAGCATAATCATATTCACCAGAATGTGGTCGAATTTCAATCACTGGTAAAGCTTTACCATCTAATACAGATACAGTAAATTCTCTACCATCTACAAATTCTTCTACTACGATGACATGGTCTATGTCTAATACTTGTTTTACTTCTGCATCAACAGTGGCTTCATCCTTAATAATCGCTACACCAATACTAGAACCTTGACTAGCTGCTTTGACCACAAATGGTACTTTAAAGTTAGCGTGAATATCTTCTAGAATTGTATCCACAGATTCTAATTGATTATCATAGGATTTTGAATTTGCTGTGGGAATCTGAGCCCCCAAAAATACATGCTTGCTCATTTTTTTATTCATACCTACAGCATGAGCCATAACACCGGAGCCTGTATAAGGAATACCTGCCATTTCAAGGGCCCCTTGCAAGGCTCCATCTTCACCATATTTGCCATGAATCGCATTAAATACAACATCACAATTTAAATTTTGTAAATCTTGTACTACTGTACTAGGATTGCATTCTAATGTTGTAGCTGCATACCCTTTGCTTTGTAATGCTTCTGCAATAGCCGTAGCCGTCCTTCTAGATACATCAGCTTCTTTTGATGGTCCTCCCATGAGGACAATAATACATTTATCCTTCACTTTATTTTTCCTCCAATAAAGCTAATAATTTAGGTCCAAATTGATTAATATTACCTGCCCCCATAGTGATGACTAAATCATTGGGTTGAACATACTCTAACACAGTTTGTGGCAAGTCATTTACATCTGCCACATAATAAATCTCTTTACCTGTCAATTCTTTAATCATCAATGGAATGGACATACCATCAATCCCCGCCTCAGGTTTTTCACCAGCACTATAAATATCTGTAATGAAAACTAAGTCAGCTTCTTTAAAGGCGGTCCCAAATTCACGCAGCAACAGCTTTGTACGACTATACCGATGCGGTTGGAATAAAATCACAACACGATGATCTTCCAAAGATTTTGCTGCTTTAATTGTGGCTGCAATTTCTGTAGGATGATGTGCGTAATCATCTACAACCCAAACATCTTTTACATGCCCTTTTGTCTCAAAGCGACGCTTAGCTCCAATAAATTTACGCAATGCTTGAGCAGCTACTTCAAAGGAGATTCCTTCTCCCAAAGCTACTACAAGTGCTCCTAGTGCATTCAACGCATTATGTTGACCTGGTACCGCTAATCGTAACGTGCCTAGTACGGCATCTTTATGGACTACTTCGAAGGTAGTAATTCCTTGTTCAATACGTAAGTTGTCAATGCGATAATCGTTGCCTGCTCCTAAACCATAAGTAATACATTGACGTTTAATATCTGGCATAATCCGTCGAATCGAAGGATTATCACCACATACCACAGCAATACCATCTTCTGGTAACTTCATAGAAAACTCTGTGAAAGCTCGCAATAAGTTTTCTACCGTTCGATAATGGTCCATATGGTCATTTTCAATGTTCGTGATTACAATGCGTTTAGGATTTAAATGCAAGAAAGACCCATCACTTTCATCAGCTTCAGCGATACTATATTTACCTGTACCTACATGGCTACTACCATTTAAATAATCAACTTCTCCACCAATGATGATGGTTGGATCTTGGTTTGCTTCCATAAAAATTTGCCCAATCATAGACGTAGTTGTAGTCTTACCATGCGCACCAGCAACAGCAATGCCATAGGTTTCATCTAACACTGCTTTCACCACATCAGAACGGTGTAAAATTGGAATATTTCGTTCTCTAGCCCCTAGAATTTCAGGATTATCATCATTGATAGCAGTAGAGCGGATGACCACATCTACTCCTTCTACATGTGACGCATCATGGCCCATAAAAATAGTAGCCCCTGCTTGTCTAAACTTTTCTGTAATCGCAGATTCTTGAATATCGGAACCAGATACAATAAATCCTTTTTCAATCAATACATGCGCAATGGCACGCATGCCAGAACCGGCGATGCCGATTAAATGTATACGTTGATAGGTATCTAACATAGAGATACTCCCTCCTATGATTTCTTAATAGATAGAGCCAATGTAGCAATTTCTATAGCTGCCTGAGGCTTTCCTAACTGTAATGTAGCTTGGGCCATGCGTTGGCGACATTCTTGATCCTCTAGCATAGCATCTACCGATTGTAATAATCTTGTACCATCTAATTCTTTATCCACTATCATCGTAGAAGCACCTGCCTCTACAAATGCTTTCGCATTGAAAGTTTGATGGTCAGCAGCTGCATAAGGATAAGGAATTAAAATAGATGGTATACCACGTACAGCCAATTCTGCCAAGCCAATTGCTCCTGACCGGAAAATAGCCATATCTGATGCAGCCATGGCCATATCCATATTGTCTAAGTAAGGGACAATATGTGATGTTGGGCTGTAAACTTCTCCCTCTTGTATACCTAAGCTTTCACAAACACGACTGTATTCATCAGTTCCTGTAGCATGAATAATTTTAATATCCTCTCTACCTTTATAATGTTCATGGACAGCTAGCATAGCCTTATTAATACTCCGTGCACCACGGGATCCACCAGCTACTAAAATAGCTGTTTGTGTTTCTTGTAAGCCAAAATACGCCCTAGCTTCTTCTCGATTCGCAGTCACCACATTGGGGCGCACAGGGTTCCCTGTATACACTACTTGCTTTGCATTCGGAAAATGTGGAGTCGCTTCTTCATATCCTACCGCTACCACATCTACAAAGCGACTTAAAATTTTATTTGTTATACCTGGCACTACATTTTGTTCTTGAATTAATGTAGGAATTCCACGCAAAGCAGCTGCTAATAATAGAGGACCACATACATAGCCACCAGTACCAATCACAATATCTGGTTGAAACTTAGAAATTAATCGATTCGCTTTCCATAAAGACGATATCGTTTTCCCTGCAGTAACCAATGTATCTAAAGATAATGTACGCTGTAAACCTTGCACCGGCAATGTGGTAAATGGAATTCCTTCTTTAGGAACAATGCGGGACTCAAGGCCTCTTTCAGTTCCTACATAGAGAAAGTTAGCATCTACCATTGTTTCTAATGTTTTATAAATCGTGAGGGCTGGATAAATGTGTCCTCCAGTACCGCCACCTGAAATCATGATATTCATGTATATCCCCTTACAATCGTTCTACCAATCTTCGGAAGTGATCTCCTCTATCTTCAAATCGTGCATACCAATCAAAGCTTGCACAAGCTGGAGATAATAATACTACATCCCCATCTTCCGCTATACGAGCACTTAAGGATACTGCCTCTTCCATGGATTCACAACGATGAATGTGTGGCACTCCCACTTTGACAGCAGCTTCTGCAAAACGTTGTGCTGCTTCACCAATAAGAATTAGCTCTTTTACATTAGTTTTCACTAATTCCATCATTTCTTCCAGATCTGTCATTTTATCTTTACCACCTGCAATCAACACAAGAGGTGAGGTAAAGGATTCTAAGGCTTTAATAGTGGAATCCGTATTAGTTGCTTTAGAATCGTTATAATAGGTAACTCCATGCAAGGTACGAATGCGTTCCAAACGATGAGCTACACCATGAAATTTTGCAATAGCCTGATGGATATCTTCTACAGCTACACCCAATGCATATGTTAAGGCAATAACACTCAGAATATTTTCAATATTGTGAGATCCTGGGATATGAATATCTTTTGTAGTGATAATTGGGACTGCTTTCCCTTGCATCACTGCATAACATGTATTATTGTCAAAATAAGCTCCATCTGTGACAGGTCTCTCTTGACTAATTCCTAACACATGTCCTTTTACTCGTTTTGCCATATCTGCCACAATCGGAGAATCAAAGTTTAATACTGTCCAGTCCCCTAATTCTTGGTTACGGAAAATATTTTCTTTTGCCTCTTGGTATCGTTCCATGGTTTTATGGCGTAACAAATGGTCTGGTGTCACATTTAGCAAGATAGCCCCTTTAGTGCGAAACTTATCTATACTCTCTAATTGGTAAGATGAAAGCTCTGCTACTAATACACCTGTTTCAGGTACTGCCAAGGCTTGTTCACTCAAAGAGTAACCAATATTACCACCTACATACACATCCCATTTTGCTTCTTTCAATACTTCTGCCAACAAAGAAGTCGTTGTCGTTTTACCATTCGTACCTGTGACGCCTAAAATTGGAGCTTTTGATACTTCATAAGCAATTTCTACTTCCCCTACTACGGGAATATTTCTTTTTTTCGCCTCTTGAATAATAGGTATCTCTAAAGAAATACCAGGTGATACAACCACTCTTGTAGCTGTATCAAGCAGCACAAAATCTTGTTGCCCTGTAATCACTTCTATATGACTCTCTGCCAAACGTTGACTTTCAGTCTGATCAAAATCAATTTTTTTATAATCATTAAGCGTTACAGTAGCGCCTAATTTAGCCAATGTATGGGCTACACCAATACCACTAAGTCCCGCACCTAATACCAATACATGAGAACCTGAATAATCCATTCTAACCACCTAACCCTATATGCAAGAATAACGGCCCTTACTAGTAGAGCCGTAATCTATATTATTTCATGCTTAACAGTACTATACCTAAGAAAGCCATTACTAAAGAGACAGCCCAGAATACATATACTACTTTTCGCTCACTCCAACCACCTAATTCAAAGTGATGGTGAATCGGACTCATACGGAAAATACGAACCCCTCTAGTTTTAAAAGATGCTACCTGTAAAATAACAGATAATGCTTCTACTACAAATACAAAGCCTATCACAATTAATAGAAGTTCTGTTTTTGTGGCAATAGCCATCCCTGCAAAAGCACCACCTAATGCTAAAGAGCCTGTATCACCCATAAACACTTTAGCTGGATTCGCATTGAAATATAAGAATCCTAAGCAAACTGCACTTACGACAATACCAAAGAAGGTAACACTTAAAGAACCTACTAATAATCCTACCACTGCAAAGGCAGCCCCTGCAATAGCAGAAATACCAGTTGCTAATCCATCTAAACCATCTGTTAAATTAACAGCATTAGTGGTTCCCAATATAATAATAAAAGCTAGCGCATAGTAGGCATAACCAAGATCTACAGTGATATCCACTAAAGGAATCCACAAAGTAGTTGGTAAGGCTGCATAGGCGATTGAGATATAACAAAATACGACAGCCAATACCGCTTGGCCTAGTAATTTTTGTTTTGCCGTTAATCCTAAGTTACGACGTTTGACAGCTTTGATAAAATCATCACTAAATCCTAATGCACCATGTCCTAAGGTTAAAAATAATAGCATCCACAATGTTACAGAATAGGGTGGTACTATGCAAACTGTAATGACTAAAGCTAGCATCATAAACAATCCGCCCATTGTTGGTGTCCCAGCTTTAGCTAAATGTGCCTGAGGTCCATCTTCACGAATCGACTGTTGTGCTTTCAATCGCTGCAATAGAGGAATCCCTATTTTACCGAATACTAATGTACTTACTAGGGCTAAGCCAAAGGCTAATGCATAGTCCATATTCATGTCACATGTCTCCTTACTTACTCATGTCGTTCTTTAAAATCTTCTATAATACGTTCCATTTTAAGACCACGAGATCCTTTCACTAGAATCACATCGCCATCTCGTTTTACATCATAATAGGCATTGGCAATATCAAGATGACTTTTCCCTACATACACATAAGGAACACCCACTTGTTTAGCTATAGAAGCAGTAGTTTTCATCATATCACCAAAAGTAAATACCATATCATAGTGCTCTTCTCCAAGAAGTTTACCAATCTCTTCATGAGCCAGTTTAGAATGGTCTCCCAATTCTAACATATCTCCTAGCATAGCTATTTTACGAGCTCCTTGTAATTGACTCATGGCACGAATGGATTCTGCCATACTATTTGGGTTCGCATTATACGCATCATTCAGAACTGTGAAGGTTGGAAATGCTACAATTTCTTGACGCATTGGAATTCCTGGAAATTCTTTAAAAGCTTCCACAATTTCAGCTTTTGGTACACCCAAAATCGTGCCAACTGCAATAGCGGATAGAGCATCATATACATTGTGAATACCAATCATTGGCAAAAATACTTTCCATTCACCAGAAGTATCTCGAACAGTAAAATTAATGCCTTTTGATGTATATTCTAATTGAGTCCCTTGTACGTGAGAACCTTCTTGCATACCATAGGTCATAACCTTTGCATCCGTTACCTGTTCCATAGGTAATACAAAAGAATCATCATGATTCAATACAGCTGCCCCCGTACTCGGTAATGCTTCTATCAATTCTTGCTTAGCTTTTCCAATGTTTTCTTGAGAACCTAATAGTTCAATATGGCTAGTACCTACATTAGTGATAACTCCTATTGTAGGTTCTGCAATCTCCGCTAATTCAGCAATTTGACCAAGCCCACGCATCCCCATTTCAAGAACGCATACATCATGATCTTCCGTCAATTGCAATAACATCTTTGGAACACCAATTTCATTATTATAATTTTTCTCTGTTTTTAATACTGTAAAAGCTTTTTCCAATACAGCACTAATCATTTCTTTTGTTGTTGTTTTCCCAGAGGAACCAGTGATTCCAATAATAGGGATAGGAAAGCGTCTACGATGATAGGTTGCTAACTGCTGATACGCCTGTAGTGTATCTTCTACTTCAATACAGACTAAGCCCTCTATCGTTTTTCCTCGTTTTACTACAGCACCTGTAGCACCACGTTCTTTGGCAACTGTTAAGAAGTCATGACCATCAAATGTCATTCCTTCCAAAGCAACAAATAATCCATTTTTTCCAATTGTACGGGTATCAGTTGATACATCAGCAAAGGAACAAGTACTTGTTCCTGCATAGAACCCTTGTGTTGCCTCTAGAACTTCTTGCACTGTAAATTGTGCCATATTATTTCTCCTTCAAGGCTTCTCTTGCCACTTCACGATCATCAAAATGAATCGTTTCATCTTTTAAAATTTGATAATCTTCATGACCTTTACCAGCAATAATAACTACATCTCCAGTAGTCGCTTCTCCGATTGCTTTATGAATAGCTTCACGGCGGTCTACAATCACTTCATAAGTCACAGCATCATGTAATCCTTCTTTCACCCCTACTTCTACATCTTTTACAATTTGTATAGGATCTTCTGTACGTGGATTATCGGAAGTCACAAACACTCGATCTCCAAACTGTGCTGCAATACGCCCCATGATTGGACGTTTCGTAGCATCTCGATCACCACCGCAGCCAAAAACAACTAAAATACGGTTATCAACAATTTTCTTCGCTGTTTGTAAAATGTTTTCTAGTCCATCTGGTGTATGTGCATAATCAACAACCACTGCAAAATCTTGTCCTTCTTCAATGAGCTCAAAACGTCCTGGCACGGCCGTAAAAGTAGTTAAAGCACTTACAATCTCCTCCATCGTCAATCCTTCATATAAAGCCGCTCCTACAGCAGCCAAGGTATTATACACATTGAACATACCCGCAATTTTCGTGGAAATTGAATAGTTTTTTCCATCATAGGACAAGTTGAACTTAGAAGATTTAGCAGTAATAGCTAACTCAGAGGCATTCATAGTACCTTTACCTTGTGTACTATACGTAATCATAGGTGCTGTAGTCACATCTACAATAGCTTGACCGTAATCATCATCTACATTTATAACAGCGCCTTTACCTTCTTTCATCTGATAGGATGCACTTACTTGTTTAAATAGCTTAGATTTTGCTGCTAAATAATTATCGAATGTCTTATGAAAATCCAAATGATCTTGAGTTAAATTAGTAAATACAGCTGTATCGTACTCTACCCCCGCCGTACGACCTAATGCTAGCGCATGAGAAGATACTTCCATAATACAATGTGTCACACCAGCATCCACCATTTGCTGTAAAATTTGCTGTAAATCCGCTACATCTGGAGTTGTATTATGAATTGGATAGGATTGATCATCAATCAAAATATGAACTGTACCAATAATCCCCACTGTATAACCTTGGGATCGTAGCATATGTCCAATAATATGTGTAGTTGTAGTTTTACCATTTGTTCCGGTTACACCAATCATCCGCATTTTAGAAGCTGGATAATCATAGAAGAATGGAACAGCATCTTGCAAAGCTTGACGCGTATCGTCTACGTATAGAACGGTTACATTATCTGGTACTATGACTGGTTTTGATGCAATAATCGCCACAGCCCCATCCTCTATAGCCTTATTCACAAAGCTATGACCATCGACAGTAGCACCTACTAAACATATAAATAAACTTCCTTCTTGCACTGTTCTGGAATCCGCAGTAATATGACTTACTACAGATGTTACAGGACCTTCTACCTTCTTAGGAGATACAATTTTTACTATTTCTTCCACTCGTTTCATCTGCATGCCTCCAATCAAAGTGAAAGCAGCCCAAAAGGACTGCCTTCATTATTCTCTAATATCCTTTTTCATCGTAACATTACGTTCTTCCACTGTATTCTTGCTAGTGTAAACGAAATTATCTGGTAATACCATGCCAAGTTTTTGTTGTGCAATCTTTTGAATGCGTGTAGGAGATTTTAACTCTGCTAATACTAGATTATACTCATAATTAGTGCGATTTTCTAAAACTATTTGATCTTGTAGATTGACAGTTTCTTTTCTTGTATTTTCTGTGACACCAGTTAATAGCAAACAAATCATACCGAATACAATTCCCATAAGAACTGTAGCCAAACAGTGTCGCATATCTGGCGTAAGATCCATAATAAAGTCAGGGGCATTGGATTTCTTTCTTCTGACTGGTTCAACATAGGGCGCTGATTGTTCCCAATACGCGGCCTTTCGCACTAACATAAATATTCCTCCTAACTATAATTTTACGGCTACCCTTAACTTGGCACTACGGGACCGTGGATTTACTCCTACTTCTTCTTTGCTTGGCTCTACAGCCTTATTCTTAGCTTTCACTGTTGGCACATGATGACATACACAGACTGGTAAATTAGGTGGACATGTGCAACCTTGAGATAATTCTTTAAAAGTTTGTTTGGTGATTCTATCCTCTAGAGAGTGGAATGTAATCACCGCTATTCTTCCATCAGGCTTTAGCATGGATGTAGCATCTACAAAAGCATCATGCAAAATTTGAAGTTCCTGATTCACTTCGATACGAAGTGCTTGAAAGGTTCGTTTTGCTGGATGCGGACCATCTTGTCTAGCCTTTGCAGGTATGGCACGTTTGATGATATCCACCAGCTGAAATGTAGTCACTATAGGCGATTCTTCTCTAGCTTCCACAATAAATTGAACAATTCGTTTCGCCCAACGCTCTTCCCCATAGTCCCAGATAATGCGATACAAGTCATCACTCGAATAGGTATTCACTATTCTTTCTGCCGTTAAGGATCCACTTTGATTCATACGCATATCCAAAGGTCCATCTTGCATATAAGAAAACCCTCGATCCGCCGTATCTAATTGATGGCTAGAAACCCCTAAATCAAATACAAATCCATCTACTTCATAAATGCCTGACTCTTGTAAAGCTTGTTTTAAGTTAGAAAAATTTGTTTGAATCACTTTCACCTGACAAGATAAATCAGATAATCTCTGAGAGGCTGCCTCTAATGCCGCTACGTCTTGATCTAAACCAACAATCATACCTTTTGAGGATAACCGTTCTCCAATAGCGTGGGAATGTCCACCACCACCTAATGTACAATCCACATAGGTTCCATCTGGTTTAATTGCCAATCCGTCTAGCGTTTCACTGAGTAATACACTCACATGATGAAAGTCCATAATGCCTCACTTAAAATCCAATATCGTCCAAATCAAGTTCTTCTGCCATCGCCTCAATATTACCATAAATTTCGTTGTTATACGCTTCCCAACGAGTTTTACTCCAAATCTCGATACGTTCACCATTACCAACTACAACTACATCTTTTTTTAATTCCCCATGAGCACGAAGATTACTAGGTATTAGTACACGACCTTGTTTATCAAACTCAAGGTCAGCAGCACCACCTACAAAAAAACGCACTAATCCACGTTGGTTGGCTTTATTAGAGCTTTGAGAACTTAATTTTTTTGCAATTTCATCAAACTTTTCTTGTGTGTAAATGGCTAAGGTGTTATCAAAATATCTAGTAACAACACAGGTATCACCTAGTTGTTCACGCATTTTGGCAGGAACTATCATACGTCCTTTACTATCAATTGTATGTGAAAATTCACCTTTAAACATAGCAAGGACACCTCCTTTTCCTACACCTTCTCGCCCTTATTACCACTATATGGTAAATTTTACCACAATTCCCCACTTTTAACAACAAACAAATACTAATTTAATAGATATTTATACATATTATTTTCTCATACTCATTACTACCGAACATTATTGCTAATATTTATTAATATGTTCGTATATTTCACTTTAATATCGAACATTTTATTATTTAAAAAAGGTGGTAAAAAGTGGGAGTAATTTTACATATTTTGCCGATATTTATATAAAATGATATCCAATTAAACAGTGCATCCCTAATTCTCATACTTACTAATTTTAAAACAAAAAAGATAGCCGAATCATTGATTCAACTATCTTTTTATCACTTCTATAGTAACTATTCTATTGTCTCTATTTTTCTCTTAGTTTATAATTGCCCCACTCGTTTCATAGCATCATAAATTCGTTGTGCCAATCCAGTAATTTGTCTTTTAGGAATGGAACATACAGCAATGCGAACACCACCAGCTACAGGAATTAAAAATACATTTTCTTTTTTCAATTCATCTGCCAAGGCCTTTGGATTATCGCTTGGAATTGTTGCAAAGAAACCACCCATGTATGGCAACATTGGTAAGCCAATCGCTTTTCCTTCACATTCCAAGATACCTGCCCGCTCTTCTACGAGACGAGAGTAGCAATTACGTTCCTCTTCATAACGTTTTAATTTTTCAGGATCAAGCACGATATTAGCAACCGTACGCATAGCAGGTCTATTAATGTTAGACCAAGTACCACGAGATGTCATTTGGTTAACATCAAAAAACTCCTGTGCCACTTCTTTATCAGAAGTAATACCTAACATACAACCAACACGTTGACCATACATGGTGAATCCTTTTGAAATACTATAGCATACAACTGTTAAAATATCTTTTGACAAATGCTCAAACTTTTTAAAGAATCGACGTACATCTTCTTTAGGTCCGGAGAAATCAATATACGCAGCATCTACACCAATAATAACTTTATTTTTACCTGCATTCACTATGCCTTTCACTAAGTCTAATACATTATCCCAATCGCTGTCGCACAAGGAAAACCCTGTTGGATTATTGCCAGGTGTATTAAAAATCACTACTACATTTTCTTGTTTCTCAGCAATATCTAGCACTAAAGATTGCAAAGCTTCAAAATTGAACTTATAATTCTCATCAAATAGTGGGTATGTAACTAATTCTCGTCCATTATCTTGGCATATTTGCTTGTATGCCCCCCAGTACCAATCAGCGGTGATTACCTTATCACCTAGTTCTGTATAATTGTGAACCAAGTGATGAATACCACCTGTACCACCCGCTGTGGCTATCCCTTCAATATAGGCATCTGGCCGAGATTGTCCAAAACATTCTTGTTTACATGCTTCCACAAACTCTTTTAACCCTTCAATCGGTGCATATGCAACATATTCATTACGTGGCAAATTACGAAACTCATCTTCTACCACCTTCAAGAAAACAATATCGCCATTTTCATCTAGGATAGATCCGACAGTTCCAATTAATACATTTTCTTTGCCATATTGTTTCGCTGCCTCTTGAGCTTGTGAATTTGTCGCAAAGATAACATCATTTGCTTTTTTCCCACGCGCTTGTTTTGCTGCCATACTCATAGTAAACACCTTCCTATATTAGTTATATATTTTATATTTATAATACTAGTTTACAAGAAAAATCATTCTCCTACAAGACATGTAGCTCATGTATACACAATAGTTTTTAGCACTATTCAATTCTTTTTATATTGTAATAAATGTCACCATACAATATAGCTTATGTAATAAAAATACTTTTTACAGTGATTATTCGTTATATAATGAAATCTATGCACCTTTATATCCTAGATTCTACATACTCTTATAATAGTATACATATACTCCATTTCTATCGGCAGCAACCACAAATCGAAAACACTTAAACTAAAAAGCAGATACACAACCATAATGGATTGTATATCTGCTAATTATTTTAGAGTATTCTATTCCACTTTACCACCTAAGTATGCTTCCATAACTCTAGGGTCGTGGCGAATTTCTTCGGCTGGTCCTGAAAGAACGATTTTACCTGTTTCTAATACATATGCATAGTCAGCGATTTTCAAAGCTTGACGTACGTTTTGCTCTACTAACAATACTGTCGTTCCTTCGGCGCTAATCTCTTTGATAACTTCAAAGATTTCATTCACTACCAACGGCGCCAACCCCATGGATGGTTCATCTAGTAACAACAGTTTAGGACGAGCCATTAAAGCACGACCAATGGCAAGCATTTGTTGTTGTCCACCAGACAAAGTACCGCCTAATTGGTAACTACGTTCGTCAAGAATAGGGAATCGTTTGAACACTTTTTTAATATCATCGTTGATTTCAGCATCCTTACGAATATAGGCTCCCATTTCTAGATTTTCGTAAACACTCATATCTTGTAATATTTGGCGACCTTCTGGAACAAGGGAAATACCAGATTTCACAATATCATGGGTTTTCATAGATGTAATATCTCTACCTTCAAAGGTAATGCGACCTTCTGTAGGTTTTACTAAACCCATGATAGAACGCATAGTTGTCGATTTACCAGCACCATTGGCACCAATCAAAGATACAATAGAACCTTGAGGAACTTCTAAGTTAATAGATTTTAAGGCTGTTATATGACCATAACCAGCTACTACATTTTCAATTTTTAACATATTATTCCTCCTTTCCTAAGTACGCTTCGATTACATCTGGATTGTTTTGAATTTCTTGCGGAGTTCCTTCTGCAATCTTTTTGCCGAAGTTCAACACTGCTAAGCGGTCACAAATATTCATCATCAACGCCATATCATGCTCGATGACCACCACGGTAATACCTAAATCACGAATTTTTCCGATCAATTGGCGCAACACCTCTGTCTCACTATCGTTCATACCTGCTGCAGGCTCATCCAATAAAATCAATTGTGGATGCGTTGCTAAGGCACGAGCAATTTCCAAACGACGTTGCTTACCATATGGTAAGGATGTAGCCACTTCTTCAGCATCTTCCTCTAACCCAACCAATTTTAAAAACTCATAGGCAATACCACGGCAACGCTCTTCTTCAATGCGTTGGCGTTTTGTATGGAAGAAACTAGACAACACTCCAGAACCTGTGCGACAATGCATGCCTGTCAATACAGTCTCCAACGCCGTCATATTACCAAAGAGACGAATATTTTGGAACGTTCTAGCAATCCCCATTTCCACTGTACGATGTGGTTTTATGCCAACTACATTCATACCATCAAAGACAATATTACCAGTACTTACAGGGAATACTCCAGTAATTAAGTTGAATAACGTAGTTTTACCAGCACCATTAGGTCCAATAACACCAAAGACTTCCCCTTGATTCACTTGGAAGGTAACCCCTGTCAAGGCAGCCACGCCGCCAAAGCTTTTACTTACATCATCTAATTGTAATAGCATGGTTACCTCCTATTCTTGACCAGACTTGCTCTGTGTTTTATAAGCTTCAAAGCGTTCTGTTAATACTTGTGATTCTGGAATGTATGGTTTCTTGTTTACACCTAGTTTACGATAGATTTTGTCCATTAATTCTTCTGTCAAAATACCATCTGGACGAACAGCCATCAAGATCACTAACAAGGCACCATAAATAATGTCACGATAGTCTGCTAAGAAACGTAATACTTCTGGTAGCAATGTCAAAATAAACGAGCCTAGTACAGATCCCCATACTACATTGGAACCACCAAAGACTGGGAACAATAAAATTTGTACTACTTTGTGATAGCTAAAATCTGTAGGGTTAATAAAGTTTGTAATATGCGCATACAAACCACCGCCAACACCGGCAATAAAAGCACCGATGACAAAGGCTAACATTTTGTAATACACTACATTGATTCCCATTAATTCTGCTGCATGGTCATCTGCTTTAATCGCTTGGAATGCACGACCTACACGACTATTGTGGATGCGTAAGCAGAACAAAATAATCAATGCTAAAATAACCAGCAAAATGATGATGGTCAACAAGTTACCCCATGTTAATGCATCGATATCTAACAAACCGTCCATATCAAATTCATACACATAATTTGTCAATTCTTGCGCAATCGCTGGAATCCCCGAAAGTCCTAGTGCACCATGTGTCACTTCTAAGTTCAAGAAAATAACACGCACTACTTCACCAAAGCCTAACGTTGCAATCGCCAAGTATAAGCCTTTCAAACGCGTCGTAGGTAAACCAATCACAATAGCTACTAAGGCCGCTACGATACCACCGATGAAGATGGCAATCGGAATCGGCATTTCAACTTTTAGAGTAAGCAAAGCACCTACGTAGGCACCAACACTCATGAAACCAGCCGCTCCCAATGTCAACTGCCCTGTAGAAAGGGTGAAGAAAATGGAAATACCCATAATGGCATTAATAATGAAGAACATTACAATTTGTAGATAATATGGATTTAAAATTTCACTCATGGTCGTCCCCCCTTATCTTTGGATCCGAATAACCCTTGTGGTCTCCAGAACAATAAGAGAATGATTAACCCAAAGGCTACAGCATCACGGTAAGAAGATGCTCCATAGGCAACAGAGAATACTTCAGATACACCTAAGATGAATCCGCCTACCATGGCACCGGTAATATTACCAAGACCACCTAAGATTAATACAGCTAAGCCTTTAAATCCGATAACAACACCCATCATAGGCTCTACGGCATCGAAAGATAAGCCAACTAATACACCAGCTGCAGAACCTAACGCAGAAGCGAGCATCACTGTTACAGAAATAACCAAAGTAGGGTTAATACCCAATAGAGATGCCGTTTCTGTACTCAAGGATACAGCACGAATGGCTTTACCGATTTTAGTTTTTTTAATGAGTACATTTAAAATCAACATTAACACAATGGATACCCCAAGGCCAATGATTTGAACCATGGAGATTTTGAACATACCAAAATCAATAAGTCCACCAATAAAATCTGGTGGGAAAGAACGTGTTTGTGGGCCCCATACAAGCAAGGCTATACTTTCAATAAAAATAGATACGCCAATTGTGGAAATCAATGGCGCCAAATGGGATACATTTTTCTTACGAAGTGGACGAAGTGCCACAAACTCTAACAAATATCCAAGAATTGCCCCTACGAGCATAGCCACAAGGATGGCTACGAAGATATTAGCTTCAAAGACTGTCACCATAAATAAACCCACGAAGGCACCTATCATAAAGATGCCTCCGTGAGCCATGTTGATGATGTTCAACACACCAAAAACCAGTGTCAATCCGATCGCTAATACTGCATAGAGACTGCCTAAAGTAAGGCCATTCACTAATTGCTGTAAAAACATCGTGTAACTCCTATTTTTGTAATGCGTCGAACTGACCGTTTTTAATTTGTAAAACTTGAACTTCCATAGATGGGTCACGCTTTTCGTTGAATTGGAATTTACCAGTTACCCCTACGAAGTCTTTAATACCTTTTAAGGCATTACGGAATTTTTCCCGATCTGTTGTAGAACCTGCTGCTTTTAAAGCTGCTTCGTACAAGAATACAGCATCATATGCTTGTGCTGCAAATTGATCTGGTTCATGACCATATTTTTCTACATAAGCTTTGCGGAAGTCGCGAACTTTTTGGTCATCTTTGTTAGGGAACCAAGGTGTACCAACGATAGCACCATCAGCAGCAGCGCCTGCATTTTTAATAAATGCTGGACTGTTGAAGCCATTAGAACCTACTACTGGTTGGTTCATACCAAGTTCACGCATTTTTTTCATAATCAATGCCCCTTCTTGGTACAAGGAGGCAACGATGATAATGTCAGGTTTTGCTTGTTGAATTTTAGTCAACTGTGCAGAGAAATCTGTATCTTTATCAGCAAATGTTTCTGTCGCTACAATTTGAACCCCTTCAGATTCCAATGCTTTTTTCGCTGTATTGTTTACAGAAACCATTTGGTCATTGTTGTTGGAATACATAATCGCTGCTGTTTTGAAACCTAATACTTTATGAGATTGACGAATCGCTGCATCTACTGCCAAAGATTCTGGTACAGCATTACGGAAAATATAATCTCCGATATCAGTGATGCCTTCTGCAGTTGTAGAAGTACCCAATGCTACGACTTTATTTTTGTTAGCAATCGGTCCTGCCGCCATCATTTCACCAGATAACATAGGTCCGATGACAGCTACGACTTTATCTTTAGCAATCACTTTGTTCATCGCATTGATGGCTTCGTTTTTGTCACCTTTTGTATCTTCCACTAACAAATTAATTTTTACATTGTTAGCATCTGCGTTAATTTGTGCTACCGCTAACTCTGCACCATTCTTAATAGATTCGCCATAGGCAGCTGCCGCGCCAGACGTAGTTGTCAGTAAAGCTACTTTTGCTTCATTTGCATTGTTTGTTGATGAACTATTGCCACCGCAACCAGCGATTGCCGCGGCTAAAATAGCTGTAGCACCCAATGTTAGTGCACGTTTGAACATGGATTTTTTCATGTTACACCCTTCCTTCTTAAAATTCCTCTTTTGGATTTTCTAACTGTGAAAGTCATCTTTACCTTTTTCACTTTATCAGCTTAAAGAACAAGTGATAACTCTATAGAAAATCTATGCTTTCCTATTATGAATGTAACATGAGTAGTTTGTCAAATATAAATATAAGAATTTAGTTATGAGTTTATTTAGTAAACCCATAGCGTATATTTTTCTTATTTTTGTATTCATCAGGCGGACAAACATCTTTTTTGAATAGTAAATATAGGAATAGATAGGTTCTGATAACAATTATATCCTTTTAGAAATATGATCCAATCTACTACTTTGCCATATTAAAACTGGCGACGAAAGTTAGCATTTTCATCGCCAGTTTAACACAATTGAACTTTTATTTACTTTGTATCAACAAATTTTCACCACTATTAATTCACAGTATACAAATAATCGTACTGTTCTTGTGTCAATGTATCTAAGTCATAGCCCATGGATTGCAATTTCAGTTTCGCAATTTCCGCGTCTACTTCATATGGTAATACATGCACATCATCTGCCATATCTGCCCCATGATGTAAGATGTACTCCGCTGCTAATGCCTGCATAGCAAAGGACAAGTCCATAATTTCTGCTGGATGTCCATCCCCTGCTGCTAAGTTCACAAGGCGACCTTCTGCTAGTACATACAATTGACGACCGTCTTGCATATGGTAGGCTTCGATATTCTGACGCACTCGTTCATGAGATACAGCCATGGCTTCTAAATCTTTCACATTTACTTCGCAATCGAAATGCCCTGCATTACAAAGCACAGCGCGGTCTTTCATCACGGCATAGTGTTCTTCTGTAATAACGTCTTTACAGCCTGTGACCGTACAGAAAATATCGCCAATTTTAGCAGCTTCCACCATTGGCAATACTTTGAAACCATCGAATACAGCCTCGATTGCTTTAATTGGATCTACTTCTGTGACATATACGTGAGCCCCCAAGCCTTTTGCACGAAGTGCCACGCCTTTACCGCACCAGCCGTAACCAGCAACCACCACATTTTTACCTGTTACAGTTAAGTTCGTAGTGCGCATAATACCATCCCAAACAGATTGGCCAGTACCATAGCGATTGTCAAATAAATACTTACAATTAGAATCGTTAACAGCGATCATTGGGAATGTCAACTGTTCCGCTTCAGCCAAAGCTTTCAAACGGTGTACACCTGTTGTGGTTTCTTCACTACCGCCCAACAAACGTTCTTTTGCATCAGTTCGTGTTGTATGTAACAAGCTTACTAAATCTCCACCGTCATCGATGATGATATGAGGTTTATGATCCAGTGCTTTGTTCAGGAACATCGTATACTCTTCGTCTGTACAATTGTACCAAGCATATACAGTTAAGCCCATATCTACCAGTCCTGCTGCCACATCATCTTGCGTAGACAATGGGTTGGAACCTGTAACGATCACATCTGCACCACCACGTTGCAACACCGTAGATAAGTACGCAGTTTTCGCCTCTAAATGGACGGACACAACGATAGTTTGACCTTTGAAAGTTTGCTCTTTTTCAAAACGGTCCCCTAATGTGTTCAAAGTAGGCATGAAATTAGCTACCCAGTCGATTTTTTTACGACCTTCAGCGGCTAATGAAATATCTCGAATTAAAGATTGCATTGGAGTTCTCCTTTTAGATTCTTCACCATAGATTATAATTGAAAGCCACCATATTCAGCCATACGATGATGCGCTGGATAGTCTGCATTCACATCGATGCCTTTAATAACTTCTTTAACAAGGGATTGCAATTGTTCTGCCATTTGTTGCATCATGTCTACCACTTCGCCATGGGTCAAAGCAGATTCAGAAATACCTGCTGCGTAGTTTGTGACCATGGAAATTGTCATATATGCCATTTCCCCTTCATTCGCTAAGGTCACTTCCGGTACATTTGTCATACCCACTGTTTGACCCCCTAACATAGCATACATGCGGATTTCAGCCGGAGATTCAAAGCGAGGGCCCTCTGTACATACGTAAGTTCCACCATTGTGAACCGTTAAGCCTAAGGATTTAGCTGCGCTTTCTACAATACCTCGCAACTCAGGGCTATATGGTTCTGTCACATCCACATGCGCCACCGGACGATCGCCACCTTCGTAGAAGGTATTCACACGGTTTTTAGTGAAGTCTAGGAATTGGTCGGTCAACACAAAATGACCCGGTCCAAAGTTCTCATCCAAAGAACCTACTGCTGTAGTAGATACGATGAATTTAACACCTAATTTCTTAAGGCCCCAAATATTGGCACGATAATTAATCTTGTGCGGTGGAATCGAATGATCTCGACCATGACGAGCTAAGAAATATACCGTCTTGCCTTCATACGTACCGCATACATAGTGAATCTCACCATAGGGCGTCATAAGCGAAGATTCCGTCATAGTTTCAAACATATTTGGGTCGTACACACCGGTACCACCAATAATAGCAATGGATGACATGTCGTTCCTCCTTGTGAAAGATAGAATTCATATTACATAACTAGTATATCATATACGACCCTTAATCCAGATATCGTCGATTATATATAAAAGCTTTTATGGACTATAAAAAATACGTATAGGAAATTATTTCATCAGTCCAAAATACTGTATGATTTTATCATTTATTAAGATATACACTAGCTTTAACTGTGGCTTTGGAATATTCATATATTGTTCCATCATAGAACGCATATTAGCTAAGATTTCTTGGCAGTCTTTGCCTTTACTAGCTCCACGTATATCCTCTTGAGTAATAGTAGCAATTTCATGGGCTACTATATTTCTGATATTCTTTAATATCGGTATGAATAGTTTTAAACTATTCACTAAATCTGAACGAGTATAGGGATGGAATTGTATCATATTAAGCATATGAAAAAAAGATAGTTCAAAATCTTTAGTTTCATAATTTAATTGATTCATAGAACTTTCCCAAGACTTATACAGTTCGGGATATTCTTTAGATAGTTTAAAACAATCTACCATCCCTTTACGGCCTCTAACCTCAATGTTTCTAAAATTAACTCCATAGGTATCTTTAAGAATACATTTCATGAATTGAAATAAGTAGGGCGTCAGTTTAACTATGAAATCTTGATACATTCCTTTTTCAATACGAATTTGGGCAATATATAAATATTCGATTAAGTTTCTAACATCTACTTTTGAAGAAGGAATAGAGTGCGTAAGACTTTGTTTCAATTCTTTAGGTATATAGGTCAAAGATGTATCATACTCGAAAGCACTTCGATACATACTATGTTGTAATAGCTTACCTATTACATCGAGATATTCCTTATCCTGTTCTTCAGCTAGTGTCTTATATTCTTTAAACACTTGAAGAGCTTGTCGGTATTCATAGGCTTTTACTAACGAAATACATCGTTCTTTTAAAAATCTCCGTTTCACAGTTTGCAAGGACGGCTCATGGCATCGAGATGGACTACCTTCTTCATTATCAAAGTTACATTCAATAACATAATCAATATCTTCATTACCTTGTAAGGCATGTTCTGTTCTATTGGAACGCTCAGTAGGTGTATCAACCTGAACCCCAATTGTATCTAAATTTTCAATCGCAAGGTATGTTAGTAATTGACACATTTGTGGTGTTCCAGATGTTAAGTTGATTAAAAACTCAGCCTCTGAAAACTCATCTTTCAATTTATAGAATTCCTCTACTAAACTATACAATGTATCAATTTTGTGAACTTCTTGAAGTTCTGTTTTGATTAATCTTACCTCACACTGTGGATTTACATACAAAATCGTCTTTGTATATTGCTGATTACGCTCTTCCTCATCCACCATTTCTTTTGATAGAAATAAAACTGCCATGTCTGGTTTATAATGACGAATGATATGTAGCATTGCTCCATCATAACAACCCCGTATAGGGTCTGTTGTTCCTATAGCAGAATATAATATTTTCATACCTAACTCTTAATCTCTTCTAAATTTACTTTCATAGCACCCATACCGATGGCTACCTTGATACCACAACCACAAAACGTTCCATAATAACATAGCATAGCTGCTAAATTAGACAAAATCATATTTCGTTTGCAAATCAACATATAGTTTCCTTGAAAGCCTGGAATTTTAGTTTGTTCCAAATAAAACTTTTGTAATCGCATACGATAGTCCGCTACATATATGTTATCACACAGAGCTTGAAATAACTCTTCGTCATCATATACATCTGAAGTACTGAAAGCATTCCATTTTTTTAGAAAACTCCTCATGATTCTTTCAATATTGGGAAAGATTTCATAAGCTTGATTTACCTTAAATGAAGTTGGTGTTACAAATGTAATATCGATTTTCTTATATTGCTTAGTGTCACCTAAAAATGATTGGGCTATACTGGCATAATCTGTTTCTAATATAACGCGTCTATCATCTATGATTAAACACCCATTTTTTTGTATGAGCTTTATAGTAGAAGATATATTCCATAATGGCGTAATCAACTTCTGTATACTCTCTTCTGATAAAGCAGCAATTCTCCATACACTAGTATTACGCTCTTTATCATAGTACACATATTGTTGATATGGTGGTATCTGTGTAATATGTAAAAATGTAGCATATTCTGTAGAGATACATGACATAATCACACCATGTAACACACTTCCTAATGATTGAGCAATTTTCTGCCCATTATCTAAGTGAATATCAAATTCTATGACTTTAATTTCAACTGTTCTCAAGATGTAATTTTACGCCTCCAAATATGTAATCTTTTCCTCTATATTTTGTGAGCTTTAATGTTCGTGGGGAAATAATCTTATCATACATATGTTTTTTTCCTAAAATCGATTTTACAACCTCTACTTCTTCTCTTTGATTATCAAACAAAGGTAATAATAATGTTTTGTGTAAAAATCCTATACTACCACCTAATAAGCATGTACAACTTTCTAACTCATATATGCAAGATTGCTCCATATTTTCTTTAAACGAGGATTTCCAACGCATCAATAGTCGTTGTGTATGTACTTCTACAATACGCATTAATTCAGTTATAGAATCTATTCCAACTGTTTGCAGCTCTTTAATATTTACACCTAATGTTCCACTTAACTTTGTTTGTGGTACTAAACACTCCTTATATATAGATAATTTATTTTTTCTATATCTTCCCGCAATAGAATCGAATCGAGGTAACACCCACGTATTATCACTAGTCACTGGCATTACGTCAGATACAGAAATGCTATGAAATAAGTCTTTTGACCCACCTTTAGATTTACAATCTCTAGAACTTTCTATAGATTCTCTGATCAAACCTTCTATTGCTTTTCCATAGTCACTTATACATTGTTTCAAATACTTAGGATTACCTTGTGCCTGTATAAATTTATGTCTCCATTCATATTTAAAGCCTTTATTTCTATCAATGAGATGAGCTATTAAAGAAGCTATGATAACACCCTTAAGAGAGCTCCCAGGTATATAAGGCGAACCATCTATTAAAGAAGCTCCTAATGCAACTTTATTTAATGTCTGTTTAGATATAGCACTCTTAACACATTTCAAGTGACGAGTAGAAATACTCATGAGCATATGTTCATTAGTTATACCTATAGTGCCTTCCAACCATTCAAAATTAGTTAACTTTGTTTTTCCTGATACATAATCTTTTACAAATTCCTCATAGGCAGTTAATTTATCAATAGAATCTAAATATTGAAACCATTTCTTCTGATTTAATATATATACATCATGATTCGCCGCATCTAATATATAATCTAGAACCTTTAATTCACGTCCACTTCCAATAAAAACTGGGGTTATGACTTCCAATGTAAAAGGCACTGTAGTTCGAATAGATTCCTTACTCATCGATATTCACCCCCAACCAAAATCCTGTCATATTTTTATAAATTGGATGAGGGCTTTTTTCATGATTTAATTCTATAACTTGTCCCTGCAATGCCTTTAGCATACAACTTCCTTCTTGCAAAGCATAAAAGGAGTTTCTCTTATATGTTTCTGCTATAGATTCACTATACACAAATCCACTTCGTCTCATTAACTTATAGGTACCATTACCTATTTCTCCAATTTCATCAGCTACTGGTGTGACTGCACTAATTGACATAAATATTGGACCATTTTGATGCAATAATTGATACAGTGCTGCATCATCATCTCCACACAATGGAAATTCATCTAACTCAAATTCGTCTTCTACAATAAATTGACCGTACCCGGAACTTCGCTTGCCACCTATACCTGTGTATCCCAAACTTTCAAAGATTGACTTAATTCTATCTATATCATCTTCGTTCTCAACTCCGACAATACAATATAAACCTGCCTCAGGAGCAAACTTAAAGGAGCCTACTACATACGGTCTACTTTTTTCAGTTCGTAAAGATACCCTTTGAACTGTTAAGAATTGTCCAAAAAAAGGAACCTCCTTAATAGATCCAATAGAATATACACCTTCCTTATTGTATAAATGAGAGGATCGTACATAAGCTATTTTTTTTAGCTCCTTTTGTTTTTTTACAAACGCTTGTAAAGCGGATAAATCACTAACGCCAGCAGACTTTTCTTTTCCCACATAAATTGGACGAGGCAAAAATAGTTCTAGCTCTTCTCGTAAGTTTGTAAAAGGAAATAGACTAGAAATTTTTATATGCCCCAATCGTAACGATTCTACTAGCCAATCTACTTCCATCTGGTTGTAACCGATTTCATTCACACAGGCAGATACAAATGTATCTGATGATATGGTTAATCGCACTTTATCTAATGATCCACCTTCATTAGTATTTCCAAAGTGCACTGAACTCGTAAATGTAAATGGAAAGATAAAATATCTCATTACATCACCTTAGCCTTGTAAAATGACTTCACATTGTTCACGTAACGCATCATTATCTGGGAATGATGTTACTTTCATATTTTCAATTGATACTCGGCCATATCCACGGGTTCCATGTCCCCCTAAGTAATCTAACTCTAGCAGTTTTATTCCAGTACGTAAGGTTTCCAAATCTTCTTCAATTTCTGTTTCATCGATTACTGTATACACTAACTGAAATACAAATTTAGTACCTGCTGGCACACGTTCTATTTGTCTAGGGTTTGCTGTACCATCCAGCCTATTAATCTTATTTTCAAACTTCACTTCTCCCATATATGTATCTGTCTCAATGGATTCAAATAACAACTTACTCTCTTCAGATACAAATAAATCTTGAAATTGTAACCGAGAAATAATCTGAAAACTTGTATCCCCAAATAAACGTTTTATAACTTCATCATCATCTTTGATGTCATCTACAATATATTTTTTACTTCTATAGCGAGCAAGTAAAGTGCGAATTTTACCTTTTAATGAACTACCAGGAACAATTGGTTCCTGTGTTAACGGATCACGAACAAAGGGGCTATCTACAGATCCAATTGGAGCATAATCACTACCACCACCTATATGCATACCGGTCTTGACTAGTAAATCACCTTGGATAATAAGTTTTCCTCGTAGTACATTTTTATTATTTTCACTCATGGCTAACGCCCCCCTCTAAAACTATTTCTCATGCTCGTCGTATCACTCTCTTTATCTCGCTGTGATATTGCAGAATAGTATTTATGAAATGCAACCAATGCTTCTATGTATTTACAAAATCGATAAAACCTTTTTAAATCATCACCTATCTTATCTAGTAGTGAAATTAAATCTGCTTTTTCTATGAATTCATCAACTGCATTTATCGTAATATAATTACTTTTTTTATTATTATTTTTATTATTTTTTTCTTTGCTTTTTTCAATCTCTCTGCCAGCTTGATAAACTAAAATTGTTTTTAAAAAGCGAATCTCTAATTGTAGTTCTGGAGATATTTTTTTTATATTATCATTATTTTTAGCAGCTTCTACACTCACTTTATTTTTAACATCTGTAATAGCTGACAAAATTTTTCTAAGTTGGCTAGTATTCAAAAGAATCTCATTCTTTTCGTTTCTACTTAGTTGCTTAATCACTGATTCTGCTTTTTCTACATAATCTGACATACTTTTCCCTCCCTATACTTTTTCACGTAGACTATATATTAATAAATGAATAGCCGACAACAATTCTCTAACGGACTCTTTTGTTTGAATCCAATTATACATAGTAGCCACAAATTTTTGATAGGCTTCTTTTTGTTGTTCCGTTGCCTTTTCTGGTTCCATTCTTGATAATGTATATAATAATCTTGCCTTATGAATTGTATTAGCTTTTGCTTTTACAATTTCCTCTAATAACTCCATAATACGATACATAGAAGTTCTCATAAATGGCATTCTGGTGGTTTCTGACACAACACCATCACGAGATACAGCTAATAAGGATTGTAAAATCTTGAACTTTCCATCCAACACACTATCTATAAATTGATCCCATTGATACGTATGATAACATGTCGTCTTTTGCCCTTGGTTTGATGTATCAAATCCAAATAAAGCAATACTATCTTTTTCAGGCATATCCTTTGCAGTTGACTCTAAATTACCTGATATCTCCGCCATTTTAGTGATAGGAAAGTTATGTGTAAACATTCCTAGACCCGCAGACATAGTAATTTTTCCACCTGTCAAATCTTTAAGCCTGTTGCGAATATCAATCGCCACCTCAATCAGCTCGTCCCAAGGGCCTACTAAAAAAACATCATCCCCACCAGAGTAGATAATATGAATATGACCTTTTTCACTAGTATCCTTATTCCAAAGTCGATACGTATCTTTTACATCTTCAACACCATTAACATTGCCAGATACAATTTTATTAACACCTACTTTAAAAAACATGGATAAAGCTCTTGATAAATCTGCATATCTTGAAAATGTATTAAAATGATATGGATTTTCTTTGGTGTCACTTATAAAGCCACTAATAAAGGCCGGCCCTAGATTATCCACATCGGCTCTTAAGACCCCTAATCGCTGCATACCTACTTTTTCAGTTCCACTCATCTGAGCTAAGTCCTCAAATGTATATACTTCTCCATTGGGTTTACGACTAACATAGTCTGCAATCCATAATCGACTTGCTACTTTACTTCCTGTTTCGGCTTCATTAATCACATATATATGTTTCCATGTAGCACTATATCCTAACTCTTCTAATTTGCGCTTTGATATAACATATAAATTTGTTGCATTACTACTGTAAATTGGAATAGATGGGATCATTTCTAATACTTCTTGCTCTTCTGCAATTCCTAATACCGATTCTTCAGATTGTACTAATACCTCTCCCAAATGATATAAAGAATCACACATATGACAAGCCAATGATTCCGTATCCCCATAGATTATCAATTCTACTGAAGATGTATGACAAATAGAACATTCCTTATCCCCTTCTCGTACAGAATTAATACTACTATTAGGGTTAAATAAGTCTTCTAAAATTTTTTTAGTATATCTAGATATTTTACCTTTTCCGGTCTCTCGGCTAGCTTCACCAAATAGTTTATGCTGTTTTTCTCCATTAATTAAATCGTTCCCAGTGCATGTAGCCATTCCTAGTGAGATATATAACTTTGTACCCACATGTTCAAGTAACCATTGATTCACTGCGGCTTCAAGAGCCCTGACAATCCCTTTGGCAGTTTCCGTGGCAGGCCCTAGTATATAGAAATGTCCTCCACCAGAATACAATACATTACATCGACTCAGATGTAAGTCTTCTAACAAAGAATCAATTATAGATTCTAATAATATCTCTAAATACACTGAGCGACCACGCAAGGATTTTAATGCACCTGTTGATGGCACTGTATAAATGAAATCTTGTATACCAGACACATCTCCAGAAATCATCATAAATACTTCTTGTTCACGAAATACTTTTGAATCTGTAAAGCAATACTTTTTATAATCCTCTATACCATTTTCTTGAAAATATAATTTCATAGATGTAGCAATGGCTGCTGTCAACTTAGAGTGCATGTACAAAGATATATCTGCTACTTCTTTTCTGTATGTACTAGAAGGAACAAAACTAGTAGTATCCTCATAAATCCGTAATAATTCATTAACCGTCATGGCATCTATACTTTGCACAGAAAAATTATCTTTCATTGTGTGATAGAGCATTTTATAGGTATCAGATGTGGCTAAAATATTTCCATCTTTCGGATAATTATAATTGCTAGCTACATCTAAACCTCGAAGATGATATTTTTGCTCAGTGTTCGAAATATTTCCACCAAATGTATGAAATACAGATATTAACGGCATATTCTTGTCGAAGGTTTGTCCCTCCACCATAGTACCTTCATCAAACTCTCTACGGTCCAGGGCCGATGCAAGATTATCTGCTTCATACACCAAATAGGCTAAACTAGTGTCTGGAATTATGGCCTTAGACAATTGCTTTCCATGGTGATATTGAACACATCTCAATAACTCCTTATCCTCTGTATAAGAACGCAAAAAAGTAGCCCCCGCAATCGAATGATCTCCTAATCCTTCGTTAGCGCGATAGACTACTTTTCCAATATCATGTAATAAGGCACCTTTTACCAATGTTTCTAAACACCCCATGGTTTTCTCCCTCATGAATCCTTTATAATATGACACAATCTTGTTCTTTTCTTTCTCCAATTCCCCAAGTATATATCTTAACTAAATCATCAAGAATATATATTCGCAAAGAATCAATATTCGGATTAATTAAACGACTACATTGGCGAATCATAGCATCGTACTGTTTACGATTTAACAATGCCTCAAACGCTGACTTTTGAACACGAACACCATATCGTTCCAAGCACTTCACCATTTTTAATCATATCTTATTATCTACTATATCATAAATAATCAAAACTATAAACTTTTTCATAATTAAGTACTCCATCGAATTATCATTTTCTAGATATCTATCTTATCTCTATTGGTGTATATCGCTCAAGATCTATATTCATAATTGTTGATGCATAGGCTTTACATTGACTAAAAATAGATTCTCTAAATGTTTGTCCTCTATCCATATATTGATTCATGCTTTTTATCTTTTTATTATAGGCACTCAAAAATAGTTTTCTTCCTGCTCCATTTAAATAGCACCCTTCACCAGAATATTGAAAGTCTTCATCTACATCTATCATATTTCGTTTAACTAAATTAAGCACTAATGAATCAATTACGGGGGCTCTCCATTCTTCAATTAAATCAGATACTAAGGCTGGATGCCCACCCTTAATAGAATGCATGCACCCTACAAAAGGATGTAATCCAGCATTAATAACTCCTGCCATAATTTCATTAAAGAGCATACTATACCCTAATCCTAACATGGCATTAAATGGATCTAATGGAGGCTGTTTACTTCGTTTTGTAAAAATGAATTCTAAGGGGACAATCTTTCCTAGCCCCTCAAAATATAAGCGACTAATGATCCCCTCATATCCCATCAATTCTTCAATGCTTATTGCTTTATGTATATTCTTGCGGATATGACAAATGTTATTAATTGACATCATAACACTATCATCAAGAAGATTCCTTTCATAGCGTCTCAATATAGTTAGCTGATTATTTATTTTAGCATTGATTAGCTTTTTACTAAGTGCTAAACAGAACTCTTTATCGCCCCTTATAGTAAATTGTCTCTGATGCTTATGAATATCTACAGTATTTGTATTAATCAAAGTACCGAAATATTTCCCATATCCTGATAGCCAGGTCACTGGAATACCATTAGATATAAAATCAGTCAATAATGATGATGAAATATGAACCGAGTCAAACACTGTTACATCATCAATAGACTCAAATGGTACTTCAAATAATACTTCATGATTCCTACCAACAATAACATGCCCACCTTTTCGTTTAATAAACGAGCCTGATTCTGTCACATATAAAGTCGTCATACAAATGCCTCCCTTATAATACAAAACTATATTAAAATATAATCCGTCCCCGCACTGGGGATTATTTTTTTATCATGCAAAAATTTAGGAGAACATATGATGGGATACATTGCATGTTTCCGTCCCCGTACTGGGGATTATTTTTTTTCAAACCAAAGTACAAGAACACTAAAGAAAATGAAATCTTTCATAAGTTTCCGTCCCCGTATTGGAGATTATTTTTATCGGAATTAAAATGTTAAAAGTTACATTCACAACTCACGCAAGGTTTCCGCCCCCATACTGGGGATTCTTTTTTTATCAAGATAAATATACAACTCATAAATGACATAAAATCAGTGGGTTTCCTTCCCCGTACTGGGGATTATTTTTTTATCAATGGTCAAGTATTTAAACAAGCAGAATAAAACTAATTTATTGTTTCCGTCCCCGTATTGAGGATTTTTTTTTATCAATTTAGATTATGTTGAAGTATCATGGGAGGAAATAGATGATGAGTTTCCGTCCCCATACTGGGGATTATGTTTTTATCGATTGTCCTTATCGTGTACAGTTCGATGAACAGGGGAATTTTATATTTCCGTCCCCGTATTGGGGATTATTTTTTTATCGTAAAACAAAGCATAGATTAACGTCCGCTTTTGTTACGTTTCCGTCCCCGTACTGGGGATTATTTTTTTATCAAAGCAATGAAATATTTGGAATGGTTAGTTAAGGAGTTGGTGTTTCCGTCCCCGTACTGGGGATTATTTTTTATCGATAAGCAAAACGAGGAGTATTTACGGATTATTGTAGAGTTCCGTCCCCGTACCGGGGATTATTTTTTTATCTGCCAAGAAGTTTAGCAAGAACTATAAAGGCGGCACTGATAAGTTTCCGTCCCCATACTGGGGATTATTTTTTTATCGCCAAAGCCAATACAGCAATAGATAACATCTCTGATGACGGTAAGTTTCCGTCCCCGTACTGGGGATTATTTTTTTATCATATGTAAGATTTGCGATGAAAAAAATAAAAGAACAAGGGCGTTTCCGTCCCCGTACTGGGGATTATTTTTTATCTGTAGAGTATCTAAAAGATTTACGTAAAAAAAATGCTATTGTGTTTCCGTCCCCGTACTGGGGATTATTTTTTATCGGGATATTTTTTCATGAGTTTACCACTACTACCCCATCAAGTAGCTTCCGTCCCCGTACTGGGGATTATTTTTTATCACAAAAAGTTAACATTGGACATTATATTGGAGGTTTATATTTGTTTCCGTCCCCGTACTGGGGATTATTTTTTATCAAAAGACGCAATGATACACATGGGAATAGATTTTGTGCATGAGTTTCCGTCCCCGTACTGGGGATTATTTTTTATCCCTACCCTCTATTATTATGATAACTACGGCTTTTAAGCCACTAATATCGGCGAAGTCCTCATATACACAACCTGAACTTCTAACATGACACACAAAATTGTCATTTAAGCCATTTCTTATCACATCGGCGGAGATTTATTTATAGCACAAGAATACCATATATCATAGATAACTTGCAAATTTCAAAAACAAAGGATCCTACCACCAAAATATATCAAACCTTACGGATGTGAGGGGTAGCTTGGTTACATGATAAATCCAACCTAATACTCCGTCAAGTTTCATTTCTTATTTTCACTTATAAATATAAATTATTTAATGTTATGGTGAATCTTCGAATAAAATAAAATACATATCCATGTTCACTATCTCCCCACTACAAATCCCCTATAAAATGCTATAATATACTCAACAAGTATCAACACTTTTAATCTATACTATAAAGGAGTTCCCCATGATTCGTATTGCTTTTGGTCAAATTCAGGTGCACCCTGGTGAGCCTGCTACAAACTTTCAATCTATGATGCATGCCATCGACTATGCCAAGGCGGTAAGCACGGATATCCTTATCTTTCCAGAATTGTGCCTCAGCGGTTACATGGTTGGCGACTTGTGGGACCAAGTGCCCTTTGTGAAGGATTGTCTCTATTACGGTGAGGAACTGGTGAAAGCCACAGCAAACACCAACCTTACGATTATCTTTGGCAATATAGGTATTGATGAAAGCCTCCGCAATCTTGACGGTAGTCTTCGCAAGTATAATGCTCTTTATGTAGCATCCAAAGGTAAATTAGTATCTAATCCGTCACAACCGTATCCGTTTACCATAAAAACATTATTGCCATGTTATCGATACTTTAACGAGCCACGGTATTTTACTAGCGCCAATGTAGTGGCGAAAGAGCGCAATTTATCATTGTCGGATATCAATCAGCCTCTCACCCTTTCTACTCGTCAGCGGACTTTCACAATTGCTCCTGTTATCTGTGAAGATAGCTGGGATACGCATTACCCAGATTGCCCCACAAATATTATGATGGAATCGGCAAAAGCGAAAGGCCAGCATATCAATTTAATCGTGAATTGTTCTTCCTCCCCTTACACTATTCACAAGCAAGAACACCGCCACGTGCTTTTTAAAACCCAAGCCAAACGATACAACACACCGATTGCCTATGCAAATCATGTAGGCATTCAAAACAATGGCAAAAATATCTGCATTTATGATGGATGTTCTACTTTGTATGATGTGAACGGTTCTGTTGTGGAAGAAGTACCAGCTTTTGAAAATACAGTACGCCCTACATTATTAAAAGATACCTTGTGGCAACCACTTTCACATACTAACTCTGAACTCTGGGATATTTCCAAAGATAGCACAGCACTTCAACTTTCCTCAGAACATAATACATATGATAAAAATGATACATATCATACAAAGTATTCTCATATACAGGATGCAACTCCTACCTACATCCCTACCCTATTCAAAGCCCTTCAATACGGTATTCGTCAATTTTTAGCACAAACCGGGATTAAAAAGATTGTCATTGGTGCATCTGGTGGTATCGACTCTGCCCTTAATGCTGCTTTGTACAGCACGGTATTACCGCCAGAGAATTTATACTTAGTCAATATGCCAAGCCGTTACAACTCAGATATGACGAAAGATTTGGCCTACCAATTAGCACAGAACATCGGCTGTCATTATGGGATATTCCCTATTGAAGAAGGTGTGAATACCACGGTTGCACAACTAGAAGGTCAGACTTTTACAAAATTTCCTCTAAAGACCTCTGGTCATGTACATAAGCATACACCAGTAGATGATTCTACTATCTCCAATTCTACTACAGATACTATATGTGAATCGCAGCAAATTACTACAAACCATACTGAGCAAACTCATGTGGATACCGACTTAGATACTACCACATTCTTACAGCTATCTACCCTTGCCAAAGAAAACATCCAAGCTCGTGATCGTTCATCTCGTATCCTAGCTGGTATAGCATCCGCTGTGAACGGGGCTTTCACGTGCAATGGCAATAAAACAGAGTTCACTATCGGTTATGCTACGATGTACGGTGATTTGGCAGGTTTCCTCGCTGTAACGGGAGATGTGTGGAAAACAGATGTGTATGCTTTGGCTCGCTACATGAATGAGCACATTTTTAAGCGTGAAGTAATCCCTCAAGGATCCATCGATGTGGTCCCTAGTGCGGAGCTTTCCGATGCACAGGATGTAATGCAAGGACTAGGTGATCCCTTACAGTATGAATATCACGACTGCTTATTCCGTGCCTTCGTAGAGGGTACACCTCATACACTGCCTCATCAGCGTTTGACGCCTGAGGATATCTTGTGTGCCTATGAAAAAGGCACATTGGAGCACCTATTAGGATTGCCACAACTGGTTTCTCACTATTTCACATCTACAGATCAGTTTATCAACGACCTTGAACGATGGTGGAAATCTTTTAACGGATTAGCTGTGGCAAAACGCATCCAATCTCCGCCACTGTTCCTTGTCAGTGAACGTGCCTTCGGTACTGACCTAAGTGAAAGCCAATTAAAACCATATTTCTCACGTACTTACCATATCATTAAAGAGAGAGTTCTATATCACCACACCAAAAAGTGAGTATATTTCTTGATTTTAAAAATATAAATCTATACTATAGTAACGCTATATACAACTTTGTAATATACCTTATTAGATATCTTACATCCTGTATATAGCGTTATTTAATGTTTGACCATTTACTCATGCACCACTTTCAAAAATGATATAACCCATACTGAAAATTATATTGTAATGATAATCGTTATAGATTACAATAAAGTTAACCCTATGGGTTACGTTTTAATGTGTATTTGGAGGTATATTATGCAACAAGCATGGAAAGACTTCAATACAGGTGTATGGGATAAGTCCGTGGACGTACGCGATTTTATCCAACGAAACTATGTGCCTTATGTAGGCGATGATTCTTTTCTAGTAGGTCCTACAGAACGAACTACTAGACTTTGGCAACGGGTATTAGATTTATATGAGGAAGAACGACAAAAAGGTTCTGTCATCGATGCAGACACTAATGTAGCAACTCATATTACGGCGCATGCCCCTGGATATATTATTCAAGAAGATGAACAAATTGTAGGTCTTCAAACTGATTATCCTTTGAAACGTGCCATGTTCCCTTATGGTGGTTTACGAACTGCTAAAAGTGCTATCGAAGAGTATGGTTACAAAATGGATCCAACTCTTGAAGCATTCTTTAAAACTCATCGTAAGACACATAATGATGGTGTATTTGATGTATATACACCTGAGATGCGAGCTGCTCGCTCTGCTCACATTATTACGGGCCTACCTGACGCGTATAGCCGCGGCCGAATTATCGGTGATTATCGCCGTGTAGCCTTATATGGTGTAGATTATTTGATCAAGGATAAAGAAGATCAATTCAGTATCACCATGGGCGATATGATGCCAGATATCATTCGTGACCGCGAAGAAATTCGAGATCAAATCCGCTCTTTGAAAGAATTAAAAGAAATGGCTGCGTCCTACGGATTTGATATCTCCAAACCTGCTACCGATGTAAAAGAAGCTATCCAATGGCTATACTTTGGCTATTTGGGTGCTATCAAAGAACAAAACGGTGCAGCTATGTCCATCGGACGTAACTCCACTTTCTTGGACATCTATGCAGAACGTGATTTGAAGTCTGGTAAATATACAGAAGAACAAATCCAAGAAATGGTGGATCACTTCATTATGAAATTGCGCATGGTTCGTTTCGCACGTATCCATGAATACAACAATTTATTTACTGGTGATCCTGTATGGACAACTGAGTCTATCGGTGGTATGGGCACTGATGGACGTACACTAGTGTCTAAAACGGCATTCCGTGTCCTACATACATTGCAAAACCTTGGTCCTGCTCCTGAACCAAACTTAACAGTGCTTTGGTCTCCTTCCCTCCCTGAAGGTTTCAAAAAGTTCTGTGCGAAGCTCTCTATTGCAACATCTTCCATTCAATATGAGAACGACGAAATCATGCGCCCAAATTCTGGCGATGATTACGCCATCGCTTGCTGCGTATCCCCTATGCGTATTGGTAAAGAAATGCAATTCTTTGGCGCTCGCTGTAACTTAGCGAAAGCCTTACTATACGCAATCAATGGTGGCGTAGATGAAAAGCTGAAAAAACAAGTAGGTCCAAAATTCCGCCCTATTACTTCAGAATACCTTGACTTCGACGAAGTCATGGAACGCTTTGAAGATATGACGGAATGGTTAGCAGGTGTATATGTGAATGCTTTAAATATCATTCATTACATGCATGACAAATACGCCTATGAAAAATTGGAAATGGCATTGCATGACCGTAAGGTAACACGTTGGTTTGCTACAGGTATTGCTGGACTTTCCGTAGTAGCCGATTCTTTATCCGCTATTAAATATGCGAAAGTAAAACCTATACGTGATGAAAATGGTATTGCTATTGATTTTGAAATTGAAGGCGAATTCCCTAAATATGGTAATGATGATGATCGTGTAGATGATTTAGCTGCTACGGTGGTATCTGGGTTTATGAATAAAATTCGTAAACATCCAACCTATCGTCAATCCGTGCCTACTATGTCACTATTAACCATTACATCGAATGTGGTATACGGTAATGCCACTGGTGCTACTCCTGACGGACGTAAAGCAGGTATTCCATTTGCTCCTGGTGCCAATCCTATGCATGGTCGTGACGAACACGGGGCTATCTCTTCCCTAGCATCTGTTGCTAAAATGCCATGGCGTGATTGTTGCGATGGTATTTCTAATACATTCTCTATTATTCCAGATTCTCTTGGTAAATCCGGAGAGTCTATGGTTACATTAGGCGACTTGGACCTAGATATAGACCTAGGCAATATTGAACATGCATTAGCCGATGGTTGTGAAAATCTAGCTTGCCGTGAGCCAAATGTTACATTCCCTGAAGAAAAGGAGTAACTATGACAAACGAACAACAAGTTGATAATTTAGTACAGTTATTAGATGGGTACAGCAAAAAAGGCGGCCACCATTTAAACGTAAATGTATTCAATCGTGAAACATTATTAGATGCTCAAAAACATCCTGAATTGTATCCACAATTGACTATCCGTGTATCTGGTTACGCGGTTCATTTCAACAAGTTGACAAAAGCTCAACAAGACGAAGTGATTGCTCGTACATTCCATCAATCCATGTAATACACTATGGTAGGTCGTATTCATTCCATTGAGACTATGGGTACTGTGGATGGTCCGGGCATGCGATTTGTCCTCTTCCTTCAAGGTTGCCCATTGCGATGTGCCTATTGCCATAACCCAGATACTTGGGATCCCTCTACGTATGCCCAAGAAATGACGGTGGCAGATGTGTGGACACAATTTGAAAGGAATCGAGACTTTTATATCACTGGAGGCATTACTGTCACTGGTGGCGAAGCATTGTTGCAACTCCCTTTTATTATCGAACTCTTTACTTTCTTTCACGGAAAGGGAATTCATACTTGTCTAGATACAAGCGGGATTTGCTACACACAAGAACAGGCTAGAGAGTACAAAATGCTTCTTGACGTAACGGATTTAGTCATTCTTGATGTGAAAGAGATCGATTCCTCTATACACGAAACACTAACCGGCAAACCTAATGATGCGGTCCTAGAGTTCGCTAAGTTTATAGACGAGCAGGGTACCGATTTTTGGGTACGCCACGTGGTAGTCCCAACCATCACAGATAATCGCGATCGCTGGTATCGGCTTGGTTTCTTTCTAGGTGCCTTCAAACATTTGAAAGCCGTAGATTGCTTACCTTACCACGTCATGGGGGTTAATAAATATGAAAGTCTTGGCATTTCCTATCGCTTAGATGGAATACCTCCCCTCTCAAAAGCTGACGCACAGCGTGCACTCCGCGTTGTCCTTTCTGGAATACGCGACTACCGCCGAGGTTTATGGTGTCCTCTTAAAACACCAGAAAGTTAAACTCATAATAATACTTTCCTGATCTTTCATAAAAGCGCACTATCCTTCGTGGACGGTGCGCTTTTTTTGTTCATATATTAATATTTATTTCTTATGGATAGCTTTTACATATTAGATGTTTAGTTGTATAATAGGAGGGTATTATTTCAGACTATCTCACTATGATTTTGGTTCAAGTGAATCCTATGTGCACCATTGCACCATCATAGTCTTTTGTATCTAAAGTTAGGAGGCATTTTATGGCATCGTCGTACATGCTACAATTACATCTTGGCGCCGTAGAAACGGTCATACTCTCGCTATTTTCCTTTTTACTGGGTACCTTTATGCACAAGCACATCAATATCTTGCATCGTTGGGCTATCCCAGTACCAGCTATTGGCGGTTTAACCGTAGCAGTGATTGTATTTCTATTACAAATTTCTGGTCTTATCCTAATCACTTTGGACAAAGCTGTTCTTGTTCCTGCTATGGTGGCATTTTTCGCCACAATGGGGTTAGTAGCACCGGTACAAATTTGTACCTCTTCTCTAAAAGCTATCCCTCGCTACTGGGGCATGAGTACTTTGCTTGTGATTATGCAAATCAGCATCGGCTTAGGACTGGCTAGTCTATTCGGATTAGACAAACACTATGCTATTTTATTAGGCTCTCTATCTCTTGAAAGCAGCTACAACTTTGTCTCTGCCTTAGGTCATGACTTAGGGAATGCCTTAAATGGTGAAACTGTGGCACATGGTATCATTGCATTCACTACCATTATCGGTGTGTTCATCGGCGGTCCTATGGGACAATATTTAATCGAAAAGTTCAATCGCTATGAAACAGCACCTCCTCCACCAGATTCACCAGCACCGACACCGGTTGGGATTATCGTCAACTTATTGTTGGTTCTAATCTGTGTCAGTATCGGCATCGGCGGTTCCCACTACTTATTAGATACCTTCGGTTTGCACATTCCTACGTTCATTGTATCCATGTTATTGGCCATTGCTATTCGTAATGGTGGCGATGCCATGGGCCAAACGTTCATCAATTCTAAAGCTATTGCCTTATTTAGTCAAATTAGTATTACTATCTTCTTAACTACTGTGTTCATGAGCGTACCTGTAATCGCATTACGTGCGCTTACAGGACCAATGCTTGTGATTCTTGTGGTACAAGTCATTGCGATTATTCTGTTTACACGATTCATCGTATTCCCTGTGCTGTGTAAAGATTACGACGGCGTTGTCATCGGCGCCGCCCTCCTTGGCCACGGCTTAGGTATCACACCAAACACGGTAGCAACCATCGCTACCCTCGGTGGTCGCTACAGAAAATCTGTAAAAGCTTTCCTAGTTGTTCCAATTACAGCTACTGTATTAATCAATGTATTGGGTATCCCTATCTTGCATTGGATCATGCAGTTCTATTGGTAAATATATAATATAAAATCCCCAATCCATTCACTGGACTGGGGATTTTTTATTATAAGAATAAATTAATGATTTCTACACCAATTAATCCACATACGGCAATCACTGTTTCCACCATACACCAAGAGCGTAAAGTTTGTTTGACAGATAATCCGAAAAACTCTTTAAATAACCAGAATCCTGGATCATTTGGTGGGCTAAAGAATACAGAACCAGCACCTACTGCAATTACCATCAATTCAGGGCTTACACCTGTTAATGGAATTAACGGCGCCACAATGCCGCCAGCTGTCATAGCTGCCACTGTAGCAGAACCAACAGCAATACGAATCACCACAGCAATTAACCAAGCTAATACTAATGGAGATACATTCACTTGCATCACTAGTTCACCGATATAGGTACCCACACCGCTATCGATCAATACTTGTTTTAGTGCTCCACCAGCCCCTACAACAAATAGAATCATAGCTACTGTTAAAATCGCTTTTTCAGAAGTAGCCATAATATCTTTCATAGATTTGCCACGAGCGAAGCCAAATGTATAGAAAGCAATAATAATAGAAATTGTCAACGCTACAGAAGGATCACCAATGAAGTTAAGAATGACCATAATGGTAGATGTTTTTGGTAGATTCATCATTTTACCAATAGCTGTAGCGGCCATCAAGATAACTGGTACTAATGCTGTAAAGATAGATACTCCAAAGGATGGCATTTCCTCTTCTGTAAATACCTTATCATTATGAAGGCCTTCAGGGATATCTGTTTTGATATCTTTCACAGTATTATACAATAATGGACCTGCCAAAATAACTGTAGGAATACCGATTAAAATACCATACACCAACGTTAATCCAATGTCTGCATTAAATAATACAGAAATCGCTGTAGGACCTGGATGTGGAGGCAAGAAACCATGTGTCACAGATAAGGCTGCTACCATTGGCATACCTACTTCTAACAATGGAATATCCGCAGATTTAGCAATGGTAAAGATCAAAGGAATCAATAAGACGAAACCAATTTCATAGAATAAAGCAATACCTACAATAAATCCAGTTAAACATACAGCCCATCTTACATTATTACGCCCAAACATGTTGATCAATGTAGTTGCAATACGTTGCGCTCCACCGCTATCGGCCATCAATTTACCTAAAATAGCGCCAAAGCCTACTACAATCGTTAAACCACCTAAGGTAGCTCCTAAGCCTTTTTGAATAGTTGGGAAAATTTTGTCAAGTGGCAATCCTTCTCCAAAGGCTAATAATACACAGACCAATAGCAATGATAAAAAGCTATTCATCTTTACTTTTACGATTAGGAAAAATAGTAAAATAATTCCTAATGCAAGAATAACTAATGGCATTTCTAGTCTCCTTTCTAATTACAAACGACTAAATGGATGTTCCTTTTGGAACTGAACAAGACGTGCCAAATCGTCTTTCATATGAGTATACAAACATTCATAAATAGAGAAAAGTTCTTCATATACGGCTTGATGTTGCTCCTTAGGGTGATAAATACATTCAGGCTGTACTAGCTCTGCTGTATCCTTAATATCTGATAAAGTTCCATCAGAAATAAACCCTAACACAGCGGCGCCAAAGGAGGCACCTTCACTATTATTTGGTAGGGTGATATGTTCACCGAATATATCACTCATAATTTGTACCCATAATTCAGATTTAGTGAAAGAACCACTAATGCGGATATCTTTTACCTCTTCAAACTCACGTAATGCATCAAGAACAAACCGTAAGCTATAACAAATCCCTTCCATTGTGGCGCGAATCATGTAAGAGCGACTATGATTTAAGGATAAACCTACGAAAGCACCACGCAGATCAGAGTTCCAATAAGGAGCTCGTTCACCAGTAAAGTATGGCATTAATAACAAGCCACCAGATCCAGCCGGTACATGTCTTGCTTTCATGGTCATTAAATCATAAGGATCCACCGATAATTGTTCCATTTGGGAGCCATGATAATGCAGGATACGATCTCGCATCCAGCGCAAAATCATACCGCCATTGTTGATAGCTCCACCAGCCACCCACATGGTATCTGTTAAATTATAGCACCAAGTACGACCTTTTGGATCCATTTGCGGCTTTTCTGTAAGCATGCGTATAGCCCCAGATGTACCTATAGTAGCACTTAACTGCCCTTTAGATACAGCGCCAATACCAACATTCACCAGTACTCCATCAGTAGCACCGATGACAACCGGTGTATTCACAGGTAAACCTAAACGCTCTGCTACGCCTGCTACTAACTTACCACTATACGTAGTAGATACTACCTTAGGTAGTTGTTCTTCTTGAATTCCTACATAGTCTAAAATCTCAGAATCCCAAGTTTCTGTAAAAGCATTAAATAAACCAGAACTAGATGCCACTGATTTATCTGTTACCCATTCTCCTGTCATCAAACGGAACATGTAATCTTTAATAGATCCAATATGCGCCATACGAGCAAAGATTTCAGGTTGATTTTCTTTGACCCATATGATTTTTGCCAATGGATAGGATGCATGTAGCGGACAGCCTGTTCTATAGTAGAATTGTTTACACGTTTCGTCTTGTTCCATACGGTGTACAATGTTGGAACTTCTGCTATCTGCCCAAGTAATCATATTCCCTAATAAATCAAAATGTTCATCTTGAGGAATAAAACTATGCATCACTGAGCTTAAAGCAATCCCGGATATAGTGACTAGTTTATATTGTAAATCTTTTACAACTCCAGCAATGACTTCTTCTGCCGCATCATATATTTGTTGAGGATTCTGCTCTGCTCGATCATATTGTGGTGTTTCTAATGGATAAAAAGCATCTCGTACAGCTACAGATTTACCTTGTGCTGTATATGCCATAGCACGCACGCCTGTAGTTCCCACATCAACGCCTATCCATACTGCTTCTCTAACTTCTGACATATATACCTCCTATCATCCAAATAAACTCATTTGCTCATCTTCTGGTAAGTCGCCTAAACAACCTAATTCCACCATGCGATTGGCAATGGTTTGAGACATTTTTGTACGTCTCCGCAAATCTTTAATCGATAAGAACTCTGCTTGCTCTCGTTCTTCTACGATGGCATCTGCTACCTTTTCGCCTAAACTAGTAACAGCTACAAATGGCGGTAATAAAGAGGTTTCATCTTTAATCATAAACCGTCTTGCTTGAGATTTGTATAACTCTACATTGGCAAATGAATACCCTCGCTGTTTCATTTCCAAGGATACCTCTAAGGCAGACATTAAATCTTTTTCCTTTGGTGATGCTTCATACTTCGCAGCTAAGGCTTTCAAACGTTTAAATTCCTGTTGCTGCTCTTCTAAGGAGCCCATCATAATTTTCAAGTCAAAGGCTTTTGCTCGAATAGAAAAATACGATGCATAGAATGCTAATGGATAATTAATCTTATACCAAGCAATACGGAATGCCATCATAACATAAGCCACGGCATGGGCCCGAGGGAATAAATAGGAAATCTTTTTACACGATCCAATAAACCACTCCGGCACTTGTGCTGCTCGCATTTGGTCTTCATAATCTGTTTGGGCAATCCCCTCTTTATTCCTCTTTTCGATTCCCTTCCCTTTACGCACATTTTCCATAACAGAAAAGGCTACATTATCTGCCACACCGTGATTACGCAAAAAGTTCATAATATCATCACGGGTAGAAATAGCTTCATTCAATTTACATGTCCCGGTTTTAATCAAGGTCTGCGCATTATCTACCCATACATTGGTACCATGAGAGAAACCAGAGATCCGCACTAAGTCAGAAAAGGTTTGTGGTTTTGAATCTTCCAACATAGCTCGTACAAATCCAGTACCTGATTCAGGTACTGCCAAGGTAGCCACTTTATCTCCTTGCAATTGAGCCGGCGTCAAGCCTAATGCTTTCGTTGAGGAGAATAAGCTCAATGTTGCGGGGTCATCAAAAGGAATACTCGTAGATGGTATACCCGTCATATCTTCTAACATACGAATGATGGTAGGATCATCATGGCCCAGTATATCTAGTTTGGTCATACGACCTTCAATAGAGTGATAGTCAAAGTGTGTGGTAATAATACCACTTTCTTTTTTATTAGCTGGATATTGAACTGGTGTGAAATGATGTACATCCATATCTCGAGGGCAAACCATGATGCCTCCCGGATGCTGACCTGTGGTATTCTTTACTTTTGTAAAGCCTGTAGATAACTTTTCAATAAAACCTCGTCGTTTTTGTAAGTCATTCACATCTGCATATTTGTAGGCATAGCCAATAGCTGTTTTATCCGCAATAGTACCGATAGTTCCAGCTCTAAATACATTGTCTCGTCCAAACAATTCTTCCGTGTATTTATGGGCACGACCTTGGTAATCGCCAGAGAAGTTCAAATCAATATCTGGGACCTTATCCCCATGGAATCCCATAAAGATAGCGAAAGGAATATCGTGACCATTCGCGATAAGTGGCGTACCACATTCAGGACAATTGCGCCGTGGCAAGTCAAAGCCCCCCGCATATTCCCCTTTCAAATAGAACTCACTCCACTTGCACTGTGGACACACATAATGTGGCTCTAATGGATTTACCTCCGTAATATCCGCCATGGTGGCTACAAAGGAGGATCCTACAGAACCACGAGAACCTACTAAGTATCCATCATCTAAAGATTTTTTTACTAGTTTATGGGCAATGTAGTACAATACACCGAAACCATTGCCGATAATACTCTTAAGTTCATAGTCCAATCGATCTTGCACCGTCTTCGGCAAGGGATCTCCATAGATAGACTTTGCTTTCGCATAGCACATATCTTCCAAGGCTTTATCAGCCCCTTCAATTTTTGGTGAATAGGTGCCATTAGGAATCGGTACAATATAATCAATACTTTGCTCTATGGCTCTCGTATTGGTCACTACCACTTTGTAGGCATTGTCTTCTCCTAAGTAAGCAAACTCCTCTAGCATTTCATCAGTGGTACGCATATGCTGATCTGCTTTGTCTTTTGCATCTTTCACACCGCTAGCGGTAAGCATGATTTCACGGTACATTTTGTCTTTAGGATCCATATAATGCACATTACCTGTAGCTACTACAGGCATTTGCAAGGTATCCCCTAAACCGACGATACGACGATTAATCTCTTTTAAATCTTCCTCATTTTTTAACAAGCCTTCTTTTATAAAACTCTTGTAATTATCATGAGGTTGAATTTCTAAATAATCATAAAATGTAGCAATTTTCTGCAATTCTTCATCGGTAGCACCGTGAACCATAGCTTGAATCAGTTCTCCAGATTTACAAGCCGTTCCTATAAGAATCCCTTCACGATGGTCTTCAATGACAGCTCTTGGCAATCTTGGGTACTCATCAAAATAATTCAAATGGCTAATAGAAATCATCTTGTACAGATTCCGTAAACCTACCATATTTTTTGCAAACATAATAATATGATGTGGTATCGATTGGTCCTCTTTTTCAATTAAATAGGCCTCTACACCATAGAGAATCTTCACGCCTTTTTCTAAGGAATAGGCCTGTGCCTCTGGGAATGCTTGTACCACCCCATGATCAGTAATGGCTACCGCTGGATGTCCCCAATCTTTCACACGATTTACAATGTCTTTCACTGCTACTAGGGCATTTTTCTCGGACATTTTTGTATGTAAGTGAAGTTCTACTCTGGCTTCCTCGTGAGTATCTGCGCGCTTCGCATTGTCCGTATCCTCCACAGGGCGCACAGAATCCATATTTAACACATAGTCTCGTACAAATTGCTCATCATAGATGACTTCCCCTTTGATTTGCACCTTCCCAACAGATTTTAAAATTTTTAATAGCTTTGGTCCATCTTCAGAAGGGCTGGTAAATCGTTTAATAGCCAAGCTATTGTGCTCGTCCACTAGATGACCAGTAATAATATACCGTTTTTTAGGCTCCTCACCTTTTTCACGTGCTTTTTGTACAGCCTTGCTGTCTTCCTTAGGTCGAATTTCTCGTATATCTAAACTGTGAAAATGTCCCGATATGACAACCTGTTCTCCAGTTCTTACAAAGAAATCATCTGTCCGATGCGTGTCTGCCTCATCAAAAACAGGGCCTAATAACATCCCATCTTCAGTAGTTAGCTTCCGTCTGCGCATAGGATATGAAGAATTACTAGTCACAGTTGAAGTCGGAGCATTAGGACGATCTATGACCACTGGTGCATCATACAAATCATCATAATCTGACGAAGTTTTTATGGTGCCATCACGACTCACATAGAGTTCCATTTCATCGAATCGATTCTCTTCATCCATATCCCAATAGATATCGTAATCTGCTACTTCATTGGCCTGTTGTAAAAAAAGATACTCGGCGTCTTCCAGAGGAGTATTTCCTAAATCATCTCCAACGACTTGCTCTACATTTACATTAGGCATGCGAGTGAGAATGATTTGGTTCATGAAATCCCCAGTATCTATCACTTCGTAGGTGCACCCAATAGCATGACAAATCTCTTCTATGCGTTGTTGCACCACGGGATCTAATGTTCCCTTAGCGGGAGAGCCAAATATATGCAATTTTCCATCTTTTAAGTAAAAGTAAAAATCTGTTTTAGATTCTCCTCTTCGTACTAAATGATAGTATTTCATCGTACTACTCCCTTATTGATTCAACTATCCATTCTTTTTACTAGAATCCTCTTTATGCTTTTTTACCACATTAGGACCTGTGACAATAACCGTATCTACAGGTTCATAATAAGAATTAAAGGTATACGTAGAAGATCGCCCATCTCCATATACTATGGTTCTCGTCGTATCTACAGAAACTCCTTCATGACCTGCTTCCTCTACAGTTTCCTCTTTTACAGCCTCATCGATTTTTTCTATCTTTTTATTAGGAATTCTTTGTTCTTTACCTTTTGTAATCGTTACAGACTGTGGTACATCTTCCTTAGCTCCTAATATAGTAATGGTCACATAGCCAGCACCTTCTTCGGCGATCACATAGATGGGATGCGAGTAAGGGTTTTTAAACTGAAAGTCAATATATCCCCACGCCACAGTAGCATCTAAGCCTACTGGTATATAGGAAACAGGAGCAAAATGCGTATCACGTTCTACAATATCCATACCAGATAACAATGCAGTATTAAATAAAGTAGAACTTACTTGGCATATTCCGCCACCAATACCTGGCACCAAACGTCCTCCCATAAATACAGGTGCATCGTCATAACCCGCTTCAGCAGTCCGTTCTCCTACTACTTGATTAAAGGAGAAAATACCCCCTGCCGGAATAAAAGTTTGATGAATTTTTTGAGATGCTAAATGAATATTATGGGCTCGGCTCGTATTAGAGCCATCAAAATACGTCGTAAAGGACCCCAATATGGACGTGATAGACACTAAATCTTTATCCGTTATCGTAGGCTGTGCAGACTCATTAATAACAAGTTCTAGGGTCTCCACCTTCCCTTCTTGTAGCTGTTCTTGCAAACGCTTCATGGTAGCTGTCACATCCAATTTACGTCCTACCTTAGCAGGCTGATGTACCACTGTGTTACCTTCTAAAGTAACAGTGGCATTGGCCCCTACTTGTCCCATGTCCTTAGCGTAATTCATAAAGTAGGACTCAGCCACTGGTCCATCTACTTTATATCGAATGTTCATCGCTTTTCCATGAAGTAACGCATCTACTCGGTGCATGACATAGGTCATGACATCACTTTCATAGCCATAATCCATTACATCGGTTAAGGTTCCCACCCTATCTATGGTAATCCCTAAATCTGCTAAATTCATGGTCGTTTCTTTTCCTTTAGGATCCACTATGCGAATCCTTTGTGACTGTGTGTCCCGCTCTTGTAAATAGGTGTCTACTTCATCCATACTTTGATGAGATATACTATGACCATCTATAGTTAATCCATAAATAGTGTTTCCCGTAGGCCATACAAGCCCTGTTACAGCTCCCCCAACGACAACTATAAGAGCTGACACAGTGGCAATATACTTTCGTTTCATACTTCTCCTAATTTGCGCAATAGGCTAAACAAATATCTTGAAATTGGCTCATATCTGCTATACCTTGACGGCTTTGCAAAATTAAATGATACAGCTGGCTAATCAATGTTGCTACCGCTGGGATTTGAATTTTTCGGCGCGCTTCAAAGGCTAATTTAATTGTATAGGGATTGGCTTTCATCCCTTTTTCCTTAAATAAGCTTTGAATCTCAGGTAATGTCATCCCATAATAGGCACATTCACTGACCATGAGTTGCAAATGCATTTGATTATGCACATAAGCCATCGCCATATCTACACTTTTATTCTTAAGCATAGAGGGGAATAAATCTAGTAATGTTCGTGCATCTTTCGCTAATAAAGCATCTTTAAAGCGAAAAATATTTTTCTCTCCAAAGTCTGTCATATGCTCTTTTAAAAATGGTGCTGTCATCGATTCCCCTTTTTTTAGTAGTAGGAACAATCGATCAAATTCTGTGCGCAAAAATGCTAATGGCACATCTTTCCACAAATCTACCAAGTCACGTAGATATGCCATGCCATCGGGATCTATCTTTTGCTTATGAGCCTTGCAATGTTGTTGTATCCACTGAAAGAGAGCTTCTCCCTCTACTTTTTCAAACTTAAAGGATTCTACAGCTCCTAAAAATGCTTTATTTCCTTGCAACCGTCCATCAATGGTTTCTGGATACACTACAATAATGGGATCTTCTCCAGTATAGCTTTGCAAATAGTCTCGCAATCCTTGCCACTCTGGAGCCAGCTTTTTCTTCGGTTTATCAAAGATAGGCAAATGGACAAGCAGAAATACTCGTGGTTCACCAAAGAGAGATACTTCTTGTAATTGTCCTAAAATAGAACCGGGACCTTGCTCTTCACGCAAGGTAAGCAAGGTCCGATCTGTATATTGATGTAAGAGATTCTGTTTTTTTTCTTCTAATAATTGTGGTTCATCTCCATAGAGTAATGTAACCATCTGTCACCTCTTATAATGTTACTACATTGTTTTCATCACTACCTACAATATACACGCCTTCCTCCACATCAAATTGACTGTGCAAGGTATTCCACACGATAAAATGCGTTGCCCCTCGTTCTTGATAGTGCAATAATTGATTGCTAGTGGTCAAGCCATATATTGTATTCGTTTCTCTCTTAGTATTATACACTATTTCTTGAACTTTTTCTCCTTCTTTTCTAGGATGAAAATGAAACTTTCTGTGTCCTTTTACTACAATTTCATAGCCTGCTTTTCTATGAATTTGTACAGATAGCCAATCTAGTGTTAGTTCTTTAGCTGCTTGCCCTTTACTATAAAGATGTTCTAAGGTATCCACATAAGTGTACCCCTTCTGATATCCTTCTACAAACACACCATTCCAACGACTAAACCCACGATGATGCAAGGCATCTACACATTGTTTCATCGCTCGCGGTGAAATATCTCCATTCTTAGCATCTATATATAGGTATGCCTCCCTATAAAAGCCTGTCTTACAGACCATGAAAGCTGGTCCTGAGGAGATAGCAATAGGCACGACTTGCACCGTTGGTTTCACATACGATAGTAGTAAAGGCAACATCCCTACTACCAAGAGTGCAATACTTGCCATCCTATTCCATGCCACACGAATAGGCTCTTTCAGTGCTAATAACCAATATATATACGCCACGCCTAGATACCACACTACCACTAACCATAAAGGCATGGGAGGTGACCACAATAGACCTAGATTACGAATAGCAAATAAAAGAGACATGCTGGCTTTCAGAATGAAACCTAAGAGGGACCAACCTAATGTAAAAGTAAATACTAAATTTAGGATAGCCAAGAAAAGACCTGCTATAATCGCCATATCTAACAAGGGCCCTACTATAAGGTTGGACAAAATACTAAGAAAACTAAGTATATGAAAATAATATAATTCAATTGGAAATATAAGAACTTGTGCAGAGATACATAAAGCCACCCCTTTAGAGATAGGATTCGGCGGAAATAGCCGATACACATAGGGATACAATCCGATGATTCCCAAGGTAGACTCAAAAGATAACACAAAACTAATATCTACCGCGAATAATGGCTTCCATAACAGTAAACATAAGACAGATAGTAGGAGCGCATGTAAAGTACGATACGTACCGCCATGCATAACCACATATCCGCTTAATAGTCCCATCATGGCAGATCGTAATACTGGCGGACTCCAACCCACAATTGTACAGTACAGTAAAATCAAAGCACAAGTGATGGAAAATTCTACACCTTTACGTAAATGCAACCGCTGCAATACAATAGAAATGATGAGAAATAACAAGGCAATATGAGACCCTGACACCGACAAAATATGGATAAGCCCTGTTTCACTGAATAATTTTACCATCGTTTCTGGTAGCATAGCATATTGACCGCCTAGTACCAAGGAGGAGCCTAAGCTAGCAATGGATGGATCTAGATTCTCTTCAAATTGTTGTGCCACCCAATGATGGACTCTATCTAGATAAGCGCCCAGCGCATACCCCGTATCAGCTATCCATGTGCCTAGGGTCTTCTCTACTGTATAGGGACCTTCTATGGTACCTTGGTACAAATTTCCTTGCAATCCATCATTGATATGTCTCGTTTTCATAGACAGAGAACCACTTTGCTCGTAATAGGTAAAGCCTTTCACAGTACCACGAATGACGTAGCGGTCTCCCATATGAATAGGTGGTTCTCCTGGCACATAGATACGAATACTTCCCTTAGCTGGCACATGCTCAGTAGCGCCATTCTTATCTATATCCATACCTTCTACATCAGCATCTACCATGGTCATAATCCCATCTAGCGTCACCGTAGTCTGTGGGTTACTAGTTAATTGCACATAATAGGCACCATCGGCACCATAATAAAACGGTCTATCTTCAAAATAGTGTGTGATGACTCGATCTGTATGTACATATCCTATAGCAGTAAATACAGAAATAATACCCACTAAGCCCATCACATATCGCATCATTTTATACATATGTTCATTACGTTGTTCGTATCCACGTAATCCTATTATCCCAAGGATGCCAAATATAGTAATAATACTTAACCAATACATAAGATAGGTGTGTAATTCGTTTTCGTATAGGCTCATACAAATTCCCAATAGCATTCCTAGCACACTGGTGATACCTAGATCTATTGGCTTTGGTAACCATTTCATAATCGTACTTTCTCCACAATTTTTTTATACAATGCAGGTCCTATCCCCTTCACCTGTCGTAATTCTTCTAAACTTTTGAAAGGACCATGTTCTTGACGATAGTCCACAATCTTTTTCGCCATCTTAGGGCCTATGCCCGATATTTTTTGTAAATCTGCTTCGGTTCCATCATTAATAGAGATATTTTGTTTTCGCAGTAACTCCTCAGGACTTCCGTGAAAGTTGAAATCTACATGAATATGTGTGCTTTCCTCTAAGGTATCTTCTAAATGTAGATGATTCACATCTGCATAGGGTAATAGTCCTTTGCTGGCCTCAATAGCTGACTTCACTGTCGCAGGGCTTTGTAGCTCATACAATCCTGGCTCTTCTACCGCTCCTGTGACATACACCAAAATTGTATCTGCTTTCGTTTCCTTCTCCACTGGACCACCACGATTTCCTTTGTCTAACTGCTTCACAATCTTTGGGGTATCAGATGGTGATCCATCGCCTTTCATTGGTGTATCTGCTATAATAAGATAGTATCCACATACACACAGTAGGAATAGGCATACGATGATGCCAATTCGTTTTCGATTTGTTACTTTCATTCTATCACATCCTTTCAAACAAAAGGTTCGTCATAGATGAGTAGTATCCTTTAAAATTCACTACCAGTATATATTGGGAGGTATTATGAAAGAAGATTTACAACAATATGCCCGTCTTTTACTACAAGAAGGTGTCAATTTACAACAAGACCAACTGTTGGTCATCAATGGAGATGTAGAAAATAAAGATTTTGTATACATCGTTGTGGAAGAGGCCTATGCACTCGGTGCTAAAGATGTGCACATTAATTGGCGTAGCACTATCACAGCTAAGTCTCGTTTATCCAATGTAAAAGATGAGGTCTTATCTAATCCCGCGCCTTGGATTAAAGATATGTATCACTATATCCTTGATTCCAACGCATGTATTTTATCCTTAATCAGTGCGAATCCATTTGCCTATGAAGGTGTGCCCTCTGAAAAAATCGCTCTCGCCTCTCGTAGCATGGGCAAGTTAACTAAATTTTACCACGAGGCCATTATGGATTCTACCCTTACTTGGTGTGTAGCCTCAGTAGCTACTCTCACATGGGCTGATTTGCTTGGTTATGAGGGCACAGAAGAAGAAAAAATCAACCACTTATGGAATACTATCTTTACCTTATGTCGTATGAAACACGTACCAGAAGAAGAATCCTTCCCCAACCATTTAGATCGCCTTGCTAAGCGCACCAAAACACTGAATGATTTACAATTGGTATCCTTACATTATACCTGTCCAAACGGTACAGACTTAACTTTACAAATGCCAGAAGGGCACTTATGGTTAGGTGGTAAAGAATCATCTAAAAAAGGAATTATCTTTGATGCCAATATTCCAACAGAAGAAGTATTTTCTGCACCGCACTATAAAGGCGCCAACGGTATCGTGTATTCTACGAAACCATTGATCTATGATGGAAACCGTATCGAAGACTTCCATATAACATTCAAAGATGGTAAGGTCGTTGACTACGATGCCAAACAAGGTCGTGAGTATTTAACAAACCTCATTGAGACGGATGAAAACTCTTGCTACCTTGGAGAAGTAGCCCTTGTAGATCATTACTCCCCTATTAGCCAATCCAATATGATTTTCTTTGAAACCTTGTACGATGAAAATGCATCGTGTCACTTGGCTTTAGGTGCTGCGTACCCAACTTGCTTAGCCCATAGCGATGGATTATCTCAAGAAGAACTCCATGCTCGTGGACTAAATACATCCTTAGCTCATACAGACTTTATGATTGGCCACGAAAAAATGAACATCATAGGCACTACAAAAGATGGCAAAGAAGTTCCTATTATGATTGAAGGCCGATTGCAAGTATAAGGGCGCTCTATCTAACATACTACTATGCATGTTCCCCATAAAATCATCAGAACTCCCCATCTTATGGGAAGGGTATGAACTAACATATAGTAATGCAAAAAAGAGGTACCTCGCATGACCGCAAGGTTCCTCTTTTTATTATGTCTATTTGTTTTCTGCCATATACCAGTAGTCTATTCTATGACGACCCTATGATCTTCTAGATATATAACCTAATTATACTGTGAATAGTGCCTTATAATAATGTATCCACTGCAATATTCACTAGTACATCCGATGGGCTTTCACAGATATAATCAGCACCAGCAGATTCTAATTCTTCCACTGAACCATAACCGTAGGATACCCCCATAGCCACGCAGTTCAATTCTTTCGCAGCTTCCATATCGTATTTACGATCTCCCACCATATACCAACGGGAGATTTTATATTTTTGGGCTGTAATTGTCTCCATATCTTGCAGCGCCTCTTTCAAAATATCTAGCTTATGGACTAAACCAATTTCTCGATTGGCCCCACGGATGACTTCAAAGTATGGATCTAGTTTAAAATGCTTAATAATATCCTTTGCTTGTTCTTCTGGTTTTGCTGTAGCAATCCCAACATAAGCACCTGTCTTACGAAGCGCTTTTAAAGCTTTTTCAATTTGAGGATACACTGCATTTTCATATTTTCCTACGGAATCATACCGTTCTTTGAAAAAGTTGTAGGCCTGCTCCACCTCTTCATCTGTCATATGACAATGTTCTTTAAAAGAATCTGCCAACGGTGGACCAATGAATAATTGTAATGTGTCCTCATCAGGAATAGGATGATTCATACTCGTTAAGGCATGACGTATAGATTTTAAAATTCCCTCATGAGAATCTGTTAATGTTCCATCTAAATCAAAAATAACACAAATCATAATGACTCCTATCAAAAATAAATGCAGGGTAATATATAGATTAATACATATAATAAGTAATCGTTAGTTGTTTCCATGTGTCAGTTCTACTTTCAAAAGTATACTAGGTCTATATCTTCTTAGGTACGAGATACATTTCTTAGCTGTGAAAAATACCTTTACAAGTAATACAGTAAAGAGTATACTGTATATAGAAAAGTTTCTATATAGTAGGAGGACAGTATGGAAGATAATCAAATTCCTACGGCCATTTTAGATAAATTAACAAAAGTTTGTACTTGCCGTAGTATTACAAGAAAAGCAATTAAAGAAGCAATCTTAGATGGTTGCGATACATTTCCTAAAATTAGAGAGCGCACTAGTGCTGGTACCGGTGCATGCGGTGGCAAAGGCTGTGGGCCACGAGTGGTGAAACTTTTAAAAGAGCACCAAGAAGGACAATGGTAAGCTCGACCAACATAAGAATCATAAGATAGGTGATACATATCACCTATCTTTTTTATATACATAAAAAAGGCTGCTCAAGAATGTATATCATTCTGTAGCAGCCTTCTTTTTATTTCTTTAATGCTTCACGCAATGTATGCCAAGCAAGCACTGCACATTTAACACGGGCAGGCATGTTAGAAATATTTTGCAAAGCAATTGCATCTTCTAAGGCTTCTAATTCGTCTTCATCAGTCACTTCTTTTTTGATCATTCCTAAGAAAAGGTCCACTAGTTGGAAAGCTTCTTCTAAGGATTTACCAGTAATGACATCAATCATCATAGATGCCGATGCTTGGCTGATAGCACAGCCGGAACCTGTATAAGCAGCGTCTTTTACAATACCGTCTACCACATTCACTTGCAATGTTAAATCATCACCGCAACTTGGATTATGACCATGTTCACTAGCAGTAAACACCTCTAACAAACGCTTATTACGCTTGTCTTGGTTATGCTCCAAAATCAGTTCCGTATACACTTGATCCATTTCCATGGTATTGTTCTCCTTACTCTGACAAGCCCATGGTTGGTCGAACTGTTTTCAGGGCTTCCAAAAATTGATCTAAATCTTCTTTTTTAGTATAAATGTACATACTAATACGGTTGGATGCCGGTACTCCATAGTAAGCACCTAGTGGTTGCGCACAATGATGACCAGAACGTAAGCATACCCCATGGCTATCCATGATAGTTGCTACATCGTGAGGATGTACATCATCCACAGTGAAAGCAATGACTCCATGCTTTTCTTCTGGATTGGCACTACCTAATAAATGAATATGTGGCATAGCCGCTAGTTTAGGTAATACATAGCGCACTAATTCTTGTTCATATTCATGAATAGCATCCATACCAAACTGTTCCAAATACTCAATGGCAGCTTTTAATGTGACAGCACCATGTGCATTGGGTGTGCCAGCCTCAAATTTATAAGGTACTTCATTGAATGTTGTGGTTTGTTCTTTTACATATTCAATCATGTCCCCACCAAATAAGAATGGATCCATGTCTTCTAATAAGTGATATTTACCATACACCACACCAATACCTTGAGAAGCACACATTTTATGGCCTGAGAATACGAAGAAATCACAATCTAACGCTTGCACATCAATAGCTTGATGAGGAGCCGATTGCGCTCCGTCTAGAATAGCAATGGCACCAACAGCATGAGCGCGTTCCACCAGCTCTTTTACTGGAAATTCCATACCTAACACATTACTTACATGGGCAAAGGATACAATTTTTGTAGATCCATCAATTTTATCCATTTCACCATCTTTGATATGACCATTTTCATCTAGGTACATATATTCCAAAGTGGCCCCTGTCACTCGGCATACATATTGCCAAGTCACAAGATTTGCATGATGCTCCGCTATAGTGATGACGATTTTATCTCCCTCTTTTACATGCTTCAAGCCATAGGAATGAGCAATTAAGTTCAAACTTTCTGTAGTGTTTCGAGTGAAGATAATTTCTTCGCGTTTACGAGCATTAATGAATCGTTGCACCACATCACGAGCACCTTCATAGGCCTCGGATGCTTCCATAGCAAGCACATGGGCTCCACGATGGGGATTTCCATTATGATTCGCCATATGCGTTTCTAATGCTTTCATTACTGGCACTGGAATTTGTGTAGTAGCACCGCTATCCAAGTAAGCAATGCGTTTACCACGATGGGTTCTTGTTAAAATTGGAAAATCTTTATATGCCTCTGCTATTGGTTTCATACTATCCCTCTCAATTATATTTTTTGTCGTAGTACTGCTAAGGCAGTTTCTTCCATTTCTTCATTGCCAATACGATCAATCAATGGTCGTAACATGGATTCTACGATGATATGTTTTGCTTCCTCTTCGTTGAAACCACGGCTCATTAAATAGAATAATTTAGCTGGGTCTAGTTGACCAGCACTGGATGCGTGATTACCAGATACATTATCTTCTTTACATAATAACAATGGTAAAGAAATGGACTTTACTTGTGGCGTTAATAGTAAACATGTATCTTCTTCTGCACCTTCAGATGCCAAGCTACCACGCAAGAAATCTAAGGTACCACGGAATGATTTTTTAGAAGAACCATTCAATGCACCTAAGTTATTAATATTACTGATTGTTTTTCTACCGATATGTTTCATTAACATGGCAATATCAAATACTTGCGTACCTGTACCGCAATAGCCTAAATCATGTTCTACTTCTGCGTAGTCTCCTACTAAATCTTCTTGATAATTCAAGAAGTTTTCAGAACCACCCAACTCGATGTTGATGAACTCTACATGACCAGACTCTTCTACTCGTGTATAACGATGTTCAAATTGTTGTACCTTACCAGTTAGTAATTGAACTTTTTTGAACACCACAGATGCTCCTGTGTGGGACACGATTTCTGAAAGTAATCCCACATGACCATCAGTAGCTTCGCCTTTCAAGCAAAGCGTTAACTCTAAGGTAGAGTCTTTTTCCGCTTCGATTTGTAAGCGTGTTCTTTCACTGATAGCACCTTGTACATCAAGAACTATGGTTAATGCTTCCTTTGCACCAGCTGGCACTTGAATATGATAGCCATGTGTAAAGTGATGAGATGCATCGCGCAACGCACCAGCATGGACACCTTCATAAGAAGGTTCTAATAGTTCTTTATTTGTAATGTCTGTTACAATGTGCTTGGACCCTTCAACTGTCACTGTAGCACGTTCTGTACCAGCCCATACATTGCCTTCTGTATGATTTACCTTTAACCAACGGAAAGTCGGTCTAGGCAATTCATTAAAATGTAATGTGTTGCTCATCCTAACCTCCTATCCGATAGAACCTTCAAGTTCTAAGGTAATCAAATTATTCATTTCTACCGCATATTCTAATGGTAATTCTTTAGAAATTGGTTCTACGAAACCACGTACAAGCATTGCTCTTGCTTCTTCTTCACTAATACCACGAGTCATTAAGTAGAAAATCGCTTCATCGGAAATACGGCCGATTTTTGCTTCGTGCCCTAAATCGACATTATCATTTTCAATAGTAATAGATGGAATGGTATCGGATTGAGACTCTTGGTCTAACATTAAGGACTCACAAGATACTGTCGCTTTAGAATGGTCTGCATTTTTACCGATGTTCAAGACACCACGGTAAATCGCTGTACCACCACTCTTAGAAATAGATTTAGAGTTAACATTACTTGTTGTATGTGGTGCGGCATGAATAACTTTTGCCCCTGTATCTAAATATTGTCCTTCCCCAGCAAATGTAACGCCTGTGAATTCACAATGCGCTCCTTCACCAGCCAAGATACTCATTGGATATAAGCAAGATACCGCAGACCCGAAGGATCCAGATACCCACTCGATTGTACCATTTTTACCAACTCGACTACGTTTTGTATTCAAGTTGTACATGTTTTTAGACCAGTTTTCGATAGTAGAATAACGTAATGTAGCATTGTCTTTTACGAATAACTCAACACAACCAGCATGTAAGTTAGCTACATTGTATTTTGGTGCAGAACAACCTTCAATAAAGTGTGCTTTCGCGCCTTCTTCTACAATAATCAAAGTATGTTCAAACTGACCTGCGCCTGGTGCATTCAAACGGAAGTAGGACTGCAATGGAATATCTACAGTCACTCCTTTTGGTACATACACGAAGGAACCGCCAGACCATACTGCACCATGTAAAGCTGCAAATTTATGATCTGTAGGTGGCACTAATGTCATGAAATATTGTTTTACAATATCCTCATGTTCGTGTAGCGCTGTCTGCATATCAGTATACACAACGCCTTGACGAATCAAGTCTTCTTGAATACTGTGATATACAACCTCAGAGTCATATTGAGCGCCTACACCAGCCAAAGAAGTTTTTTCAGCTTCTTGGATACCAAGACGGTCAAATGTCTCTTTAATATCTTCTGGAACTTCGTTCCAGTCTTCTTTCATATCAATTTTAGGTTTTACATAGGTCACAATATCTGCCATATTTAAGGCGCTAATATCTGGCACCCAATTAGGAACCTCTAATTGATTGTAAATTTCAAGAGATTTTAAACGGAAATCTAACATCCATTGTGGCTCATTTTTGTTAGCCCATATTTCACGAATGATATCTTCTGTTAAACCAGCTTCTGATTTATAGGAGAAATCAAATTCATTACGAATGTCATAGACGCCGCGATCCATCTCCTCAATTTGAGTTTTCTTTCTCGCTTCCATGAAATCCTCCTATACTAAATTTTTATATGCGTCGTAGCCTTTTTCTTCGATTTCACGAACGAGTTCAGGGCCACCAGTTTTTACAATACGGCCATCGATTAAGATGTGTACATAGTTTGGATTTAATTTTTGAAGAATTTGATTATGGTGAGTGATGATTAGCACCGCATTCTCTTCATTATGGAAACGGTTTACACCTTCAGATACGATACGAACAGCATCTACGTCAAGACCGGAATCAGTTTCATCAAGGATAGCCAATTTAGGATTCAAAATAGACATTTGAAGAATTTCATTTTTCTTTCTTTCACCACCGGAGAAACCTTCGTTCACATAACGGTTAGCGTAAGAAGTATCGAAAGATAATTCTTCCATTTTTGCTTTCAATTCTTTTTTGAAAGCTAAAGCACGTACGTTTTCACCAGTAATTGTATTTTTAGCCGTACGGATAAAGTTTTCTACTGTAATACCAGGCACGGAAATTGGATGTTGGAAAGACATGAAAATACCTTTTTTCGCACGATCGTTTACAGCTTCTTCAGTGATATTCTCACCATCAAATACGATGGAGCCTTCTGTTACTTCATAAGCAGGGTTGCCCATGATTACATTGGCCAATGTAGATTTACCAGCACCGTTTGTGCCCATTACTACATGGATTTCACCTTTATTAATTGTTAAATTGATGCCCTTTAAGATTTCTTTCTCTTCAATAGAGGCACGCACATTTTCTACGCGAAGTAATTCTGCCACGTATGTCACTCCTTATCAAATAAGTTACTATATACAAAAGAAGACTCGTTAGGTCTTAGCATATGTTGAATACCGTAAAAAAACGGATTCCACCAAAGTGTAATCCGCTGTTATATTCATAGCATGAGAACGCCACTTTGGCTTAAATCTAATTTAGTAAATATACTATTTATATTATACTGTGTATAGACTCGAACCGCAAGGTAATTTCTACTATTTTACTATGATTTTAATGATATATTAACATATCATCTATTCATTTATAGCATATTGAAATTTAAATTCTCCACCAAGAGACTCAACAATGTTTATTATACCGAATTTTCTCAATATTGTAAATGCTATTCCCATATTTTTTTAGGGATATAAAGCATTTTACTCTCTTCATATAACTACACTCAATTTCTATAAATATAGACTTGCAATTTATCCTACACAATTATATACCAACTCTAATAGATTGCCCCTCACGATTAGATGCTAATTATATATAAATAGACATATACTCTATTTCCCTGAGATGTATAACAATGTCTCAGAAGTAACTAAAGCATATGTCTATATTAGCCTAAATAACTATCGTAAAGAACAGCCCTTTACATTTCTACTTATAAATTAGAAAAATCTAATGTAGCAAAATAATCATCTAGTGTTTCTGCTCGGCGAATTTGTGTGACACTGCCATCTTCATGTAGTAATAACTCTGCGGAGCGTAATTTACCATTGTAATTGAAGCCCATAGCATGACCATGAGCACCAGCATCATGAATCACAATGCGGTCGCCCATGTCAATTTTTGGTAATTGACGATCGATGGCAAATTTATCATTATTTTCACATAAAGATCCAGTCACATCATAGGTCATGTTAGCTGGCTCATTTTCTTTTCCCATCACAGTAATATGATGATACGAGCCATATAAAGCTGGACGCATCAAGTTAGACATACATGCATCTAAGCCAATATAATGTTTATAAATATCTTTTTTGTGGATCGCGGTAGCCACCAAATACCCATAAGGACCTGTCACCATACGACCACACTCGTATGCCAATTGAATAGGGCTATGACCAGTTCCTGTAATCAAACGGTCATAGGCTGCTTTTACACCTGCACTTAACACCTTATAATCTACTGGAGTCTGCTCTGGTTTATAAGCAACACCAATACCACCGCCAAGGTCAATAAAAGATACTTCTACACCAGTTTGTTCTTTCACACGCAATGCTAGGTTAAACATCAATTCAGCCGTGCCTACTAAGCCATCAACATCTAGTTCATTGGATACCACCATCGTATGTAAACCGAAGTTAGTAATACCTTTTCCTTTTAAGTAGTTGATAGCTTCCATGATTTGTGCTTCCGTCATGCCATATTTCGCTTCTTCCGGAAGGCCGATAATTGTGTTACCACCTTCTTTTAAAGAACCTGGATTATAACGGAAACAAAAACGATCTGGCAACTCACCATGTTGTTCCAAATAGGCAATGTGCGTAATATCATCTAGGTTAATAATCGCACCTAAATCCATCGCTTTTTTGTATTCTTCGTACGGCGTATCATTGGAGGAGAACATGATGTCATCTCCTGTGATCCCCACCTTTTCGCTCAAAATTAGTTCTGCCATAGAGGAGCAGTCTGCACCAATACCGATTTCTTTCATCATTTTCATAATATATGGATTGGGCGTTGCTTTCACAGCAAAATATTGTTTGAACCCTGGTGCCCAACTGAAAGCATCTAAAAATGCGCGCATATTATCCATAATACCTTTCGCATCATAAATATGGAACGGCGTTGGATATTGCGCGATAATCGTTTCTAATTGTTCCTTTGTAAATGGTGTTGTTTTTGCGTTCATCTTAACTCCTCAATCTATTTGTAATGTACTATGTGACAGCCTCTTTCTGTAACATAGCAATATATTAAACAATAGGCACTCTTCACGTATTATCTCAATAAGGAGCGACACATTTCCGCCTAGACCTTAAGAGTTATACCATTACCTGTGAGAAAGAAATACATAATACTATGCCATCAATCCAAAGGTAATCCATGAATACCGTAACGTATTGTAACATACATTCTATAGAATTGTAAAGATTCTATAGAATGTTCCAGCAAAAAGAACTGTATTCAATACACCATATACAATTTAGCCATTTCAAGCACTTGTATCTCCTATTACCACTAAACATGGAAACTTATACCTAGTATCACGCCCCTTGAGGAACGCTATTTCGCGTAGTAATCTCATAGCGAGATATATTGCACTGAAACAGCAAACATAAAAAAAGCACGGCATGCCCTCGAACAAACAGCATAAACTACCACAAGGAACGTAGTTACGAGTAGTAGACTTATGCCGTTCCTTACTGCATACACTACAAAACCCAAAAGACCGCAATATACCTCTGAAGAAACATTATGAAATACCGTTTCTAAAGAGGTCTATTGCGATCTTTCTTCCCACTGTATTAAGTAAGAACACTACAGACTACATAGCGAATCAAGTTACTTCCCAAATAAAGACGCATCTACACTATATCGTCCACCACCCATAAAGAATATAGCCAATGCAGCAAATCCCATTTGTGATGGATAATCCCATGCAAAGAAACCTGCATCTATATGAAGAATGGTAGCTGTAAACAAAACTCCAGCTAATAACAACGCTCCAAAGCGTGTAAATAATCCAAAAACAACCAACATACCACCAATAAATTCACAAATTGCTGCAAAAGCTCCAAACACTTCAAAGTACCCCGGCAATCCTAATGATCCTAACATAGCACCTACTTTATATAAACCTGCTGCGCCACTTAAGAACTTCACATATCCATGATAGACCATAGAGATACCAAGAGCTAATCGCAACACCAATATTCCAAAGTTAACATACGTAGGTTTACCACGCAATAAAAAATGAACCATATGTGTATCCTTCCCTCAACAAATTTTCTTACAATTAATTAACTAATATACATAAGTATACCATAACACCTTACCACTCTCCTAAATACAATTCTATACATACCCCTATGCCTTATATCCTAACAAGAATTACTTAATACGATTACCCCATGTTCCCCTACCACCTTGAACGCAGTTGTGCGTAGAAGTCTATGGCGTTTCCTTTGCCAAAATAATGACAACACAAAAGGAGTGCGACATGTTCCCGAACAAACATTATGAAATACCGTTTGTGAGGGAATGTGTCGCACTCCTACTATTATGCTATTTTCAAAGGAACGCCATAGACTGAATAGCGCTGCAAGTGTTACCCGATGTCAGCAGGTGTAGAGAAATCTACTGTAATACCCAATGCTTTCGCTACGCCTTCACCATATGCAGGGTCACATGCATAGCAGTGTTTAGCATGACGTTCTTGGATGAACAATGGAACTCCTGCCATATTGCGAGCTGTATTACTAAACAATACTTGTTGTTGTTCTGGAGTCATGAGACGGAACAATTTACCAGGTTGTGTGTAGTAATCGGAATCATCTTCACGGAAGTCGTATTGGTATGCTTTACCAGACACGTCATATCCTGGATCTTTGTATTGTGGTTGGTTAGCCCATTGGCCAAAGCTATTTGGAGCATATCCAATAGTAGCGCCATGGTTGCCATCTACACGGCCTTGTCCATCACGATGGTAAGAATTGAATGGGCATTTAGGCGCATTCACAGGAATGGATGGATAGTTTGTGCCTAAGCGGTAACGTTGTGCATCAGCGTAGGAGAACAAACGACCTTGTAACATGCGGTCAGGACTGAATCCAATACCAGGAATGATTGTGGATGGAGCAAATGCAGCTTGTTCTACATCTTGGAAGTAGTTTTCTGGGTTGCGGTTCAATTCCATTACCCCTACTTCGATTAATGGAAAGTCTTTTTTATACCATACTTTTGTAAGGTCAAATGGATTGTATGGAAGAGCTTCTGCTTGTTCTTCTGTCATCACTTGAATGTATAATTTCCAACGAGGGAAATCACCTTTAGCGATCGCGTCAAATAAGTCACGTTGTGCACTTTCACGATCATTCGCAATGACAGCAGCTGCTTCATCTTCTGTTAAGTTTTTAATTGGTTGTTGGCATACCCAGTGGAATTTCACCCATACACGTTCGTCGTTCTCATTGATTAAGCTATATGTATGAGAACCGAAACCATGCATATGACGGTAGCCATCAGGAATACCACGATCACTCATTACGATTGTGATTTGGTGCATTGCTTCTGGCAAGCTAGTCCAGAAGTCCCAGTTTGCAGTAGCATCACGCAAGTTAGTTTCAGGATTACGTTTTACCGCACGGTTTAAGTCTGGGAATTGCAATGGATCGCGGATGAAGAATACTGGTGTGTTGTTACCTACTAAATCCCAGTTACCTTCTTCTGTGTACATTTTCACAGCGAAACCACGGATATCACGTTCCGCATCAGCGGCACCACGTTCACCAGCTACTGTGGAGAAACGTACAAACAAATCAGTTTGTTTACCTACTTCAGAGAATACTTTTGCTTTTGTATATTTAGTGATGTCGTTTGTCACTGTGAAAGTACCGAATGCACCGGATCCTTTCGCATGCATACGGCGTTCGGGAATCACTTCACGAGCAAAGTGGCCTAATTTTTCCATCAACCACACATCTTGCATCAATACAGGACCACGTTTTCCAGCTGTAGCACTGTTGTTATTATCCGGCACTGGAGCACCAAAGGCTGTTGTCAATTTTTCTTCTTTCATAACTTTCTCCTTTGTAAACTTATACATATTATAATAAA